>R20__coassemble_983_pt1 | contig 18333 bp, 13 predicted proteins | sample R20__metabat2_high_PE_015 | metagenome-assembled genome bin R20 | reverse complement strand
CACCTATTTCGACCCCAGCTCCAGATTTTCATCGTCCAGAGTTTTTTGCCGAAATAAGTCTTGATTGACACATCACTGTTTTTCATCCATGATAAGTGCAGGTGGCAATTGGTGTTCCAACAATTTCCGCATTAGTTTCATATCCTCTGCTGTGTGCTCAAAAAACATCTTATACCCCTTACAAAAGGTATTCAATCCGTCTTCTCCTTTCCCTGTCTTCGAGAATCTATGCTTTGGGCATTCTCCGTGGCAGAGGAATAACCACTGACAGCGTTGACAGAGTTTTGGCAGGTCCGACATTTTTGCAGCACTAAATTCCAGGCGTAACGAGTTTTTGCTCATCTCTTTGATGGTAGTGTGTAAGATGTTTCCTATTTTATATTGTGGATAAACGAAATGGTCACAACAATACACGTCACCATTGTGTTCCACGATGAGTCCATCACCGCAAGTTTCGCCCAAGGCACACAAAGTAGATCGTTGTCCACACCACTGCGCTAAGGTGTTGTCAAATAACTGTACATACACTTTACCCACGTCTTGCTTCACCCACTCATCATACACATCACAGATAAATCGTCCGAAATCCTCACTATTGATAGAGTAGGGTGTTGGGTGTGAATTCGGTATTTCTGGTGGTACTATACGTCCTCTCTCGTCAATATATTCAAGTACTGGAAGAAATTGCAGAAACGGTGTGAATTGTTTTAAGAAGTTATACACATCCTTTCCGCGTCCCTTGCTTTTTGCGTTGACAGTGCTGAGTATGTTAAAGTCAACTCCAAATTGATTCATCATCTCTGCCGCCCGCACCACCTTTTCAAACGTAGGGTGTCCGCCACGGTCTTGTCTAAATGCATCATGGATATCCTGTGGCCCATCGATTGATAATCCAATGAGGAACTGGTTATCACGGAAGAATTCACACCACTCTTCATTCATCAATAAGCCATTCGTTTGCAGGGAATTTTCAATTTTTTTATCTCCCTGATATTTTTTTTGCAGTTCCATTGCCTTACGGAAGAAATCCACGCCAGCCATCAGTGGTTCTCCACCGTGCCAACAGAAGCTAACCGCAGGTATTTCTACTGCATCGATGTATTGTTTTATGTATTCCTCTAGAAGTGAATCAGACATGAGAGGTTGCTTTCCCCCATATAAATCGGCTTTGTCAAGATAATAACAATAAGCACATCTCAGGTTACATGATGAACCAAATGGTTTTACCATAGTGGAGAATACTCCAGGTTTTCCAAATTTCTTTGCTGCGCTGAATGTTAATGTTTTTCCCGACATACGTTGATTTATATTTTCTCAGCCATCCTCATCGCTTTTTCTGCTTCTTTTCTCTTTAGGGCTTGTCGTTTGTCGTACGATTTCTTTCCACGTGCCAGTGCGATATCTAATTTAGCTCTTCCATTTTCATCTATGAATAGTAGCACAGGTACAATAGTAAATCCTGGGTTTTTACACTCTTTATCTAGAGCGCGCAGTTCCTTACGATTCAGCAGTAGTTTTCTCTCTCTCTTTTCAATATGGTTAGCATACGAACCTTGCAGATAATGTGCAACGAACATATTCTTCACCCAGAGTTCTCCATTTACGAAGTAACAATAACTATCAACCAATCCAGCCTTGCCGTCACGAATAGATTTTATTTCCGTACCAGTAAGGACTATGCCCGCAGTATAAGTGTCCACAAATTCATAATCAAACGTGGCACGTTTGTTACGTATTTGTACCTTGTAATTTTTTCCTTTCATCTTTTGGTCAATACCATACCAACACCAGTTCGCATTTAATGAGAACCAGTGCTTGAACTTATCATCCCCGTATTACTTAATGTAAATTTTACGAACAGTTTTCCCGATACGTAGAATATAACAGCCTTTCTTCATATCGTTCAGTGTTATTGTCTTACTGTCGCTATCTATTTTTATTACAGCCACCTTCTGTCCGGTCATATCAAATATCTCCAACACCTGTCCCTCTGCATTTTTGATTTGCACGGTTGATTCTGTAGCTATGATGACAATTTGTTCCCACTGTTCTACAGCTGTGTAGAAGCTGTTGTCAGCGTTGCTCTCCAATGAGGTAGCTTTTGCATCGACGACACAGCTTATCAGTGCAATCATCATTATAATTTTGGGTAGAAATTTTCTCATATATATCCTTTGTTTTATTATTCAATAATTTATATTCCCTCGCAAAGATAAATAAAAAAAAAGTCTCTGCCAAATTTTTTTTTAAAAAAATGGAGTGTTGATATTTTTTCAACACTCCACTTATTTAGTTCAAAGAGTTATGAATTACTCCTCGTTAAGTATCTTCATGATTTCACAAGCCGACTTGCTGACAGGAGAACCTGGTCCGAAGATGCAAGCTACTCCAGCTTTGTAGAGGAAGTCATAGTCCTGTGCTGGGATGACACCGCCAGCGATGATGAGGATATCTTCGCGACCGAGTTTCTTCAGTTCGTCGATGACTTGTGGCACGAGTGTCTTGTGTCCTGCCGCCAAAGAACTTACTCCCAATACGTCCACATCATTTTCAACAGCTTGACGTGCAGCTTCTGCAGGTGTTTGGAACAGAGGTCCCATATCTACGTCGAAACCGCAATCGGCATAACCGGTTGCACACACTTTTGCACCACGGTCGTGACCATCCTGTCCCATTTTTGCTATCATGATACGTGGACGACGACCATTCTTTTGTGCAAACTCTTCTGTAGCTTGTTGTGCTTGACGGAAGAGGTCGCTGTTGTTACTTTCTGATGAATACACGTTACTGATTGTTCTAATGATTGCTTTATATCTACCAACAACTGCTTCGCAAGCGTCTGAGATTTCTCCAAGAGTACATCTCAGTCCAGCAGCCTTCACTGCGAGGTCGAGCAAGTTCTGTTCGCTCTTCTTGCCGTCTTGGAATTCCTGTACACACTTAGTGATTTCTGCGAGAGCTGCTTTGCAAGCTGCCTCGTCACGTGATGCGCGTACCTTTGCCAGGCTTTCTTCTTGTTGCATACGAACGGCAGTGTTATCCACTTCGAGGATATCGATAGGATCTTCATGATCCAGACGATATTTATTCACGCCGATGATTGACTGTGTACCAGCATCTATACGTGCTTGTGTACGTGCCGCAGCTTCTTCGATACGCATCTTTGGAAGACCTGTCTCGATAGCTTTTGCCATACCGCCGAGTTTCTCAATTTCCTGTATGTGCTCCCAAGCCTTATCGATGAGTTCGTTTGTGAGAGTCTCCACATAATATGAACCAGCCCAAGGGTCTATGTGTTTACATACTTGAGTCTCGTTTTGTATGTAGATTTGTGTATTTCTGGCAATACGTGCAGAGAAGTCTGTAGGTAGTGCAATAGCCTCGTCGAGTGCGTTGGTGTGTAGTGACTGAGTGTGTCCCAGTACGGCAGCCATTGCCTCAATACAAGTACGACCGACGTTATTGAATGGGTCTTGTTCTGTAAGCGACCATCCAGACGTCTGTGAGTGCGTACGCAGAGCCATTGATTTAGGGTTCTTTGCGCCGAAGCTCTTCACTATCTTTGCCCAGAGCACACGACCAGCACGCATCTTAGCAATTTCCATAAAGTGGTTCATGCCGATTGCCCAGAAGAACGACAGACGTGGTGCGAACGCATCTACGTCGATGCCGGCGTTGATACCTGCACGCAGATAGTCAATACCGTCAGCGAGAGTGTAAGCCAACTCGATGTCTGCAGTTGCTCCTGCTTCTTGCATGTGATAACCAGAGATAGAGATGCTGTTAAATTTAGGCATCTTCTGACTTGTATATTCGAAGATATCTGCGATAATCTTCATTGAGAATGCAGGTGGGTAGATGTAGGTGTTACGCACCATGAATTCCTTGAGGATATCATTTTGTATGGTACCAGCCATCTCTTCCAGTTTAGCACCTTGCTCCAATCCAGAGTTGATATAGAATGCCAAGATAGGGAGTACAGCACCGTTCATGGTCATACTTACCGACATCTTTGCCAAAGGAATACCTTCGAACAGACGTTTCATATTTTCAAGGTTGCAGATGCTCACGCCAGCCTTACCCACGTCGCCCACTACTCGTTCGTTATCTGGGTCGTAACCACGGTGTGTAGGGAGGTCGAAAGCGACAGACAGACCTTTTTGTCCACTTGCCAAGTTTCTACGATAGAAGGCGTTACTCTCTTCTGCTGTAGAGAAACCAGCATACTGACGTATTGTCCAAGGACGGAAAGGATACATCATAGAGTAAGGACCACGGAGGAATGGTGGGATACCTGCTGCGAAGTCGAGATGTTCCATACCCTCCAAGTCTTCCTTTGTATAAACAGGCTGAATGTCGATCTGTTCAGGTGTTCTCCAGTTAGCTGTGATGCCAACAGACTTTTGCCAATCAAGACCGTTAACGGCATTGGTTGTTTCGTTGATATTTATATTTTTAAATTCTTTTCTAGCCATAATTCAGTCCTCCTTATTTGATACCAAGTTTTTCATTATAAGACTTGAGTGTCTCGAGTTGATTTGAACGAACGTGTATGAAGTTCTCGATGCCTTCCTTCTGGAGGTCTTCCATGCAAGCAGGTGCTCCTGCTACGATGAAGAGAGCCTTGCCGTCGAGTGTCTTATAAGCAGGCACTGCATATTCAGCATATTCGTCGTCTGAAGAACAGAGGACAACTATGTCAGCCTGTGCATCGAGTGCAGCCTTAACGCCGTCTTCAACAGTTTCGAAACCGAGGTTATCAATCACCTTGTAACCAGCTGCTGCGAGGAAGTTGCAAGAGAACTGAGCACGTGCTTGTCTCATTGCTAAGTTTCCTATTGTGAGCATGAATGCTACAGGTTGCTTCTGTGCAGCCTCTGTTGTCAGGCGGAGAGCCTCAAATTCTGAAGAGAGTCTTTCTGTCTTCACTGTCTTGATGCTAGTTTCTTCTCCACAGTTACATTGGCAAGCACACTTACATGAAGCAGGACGTTTGCCTTCGCTTGTCTCTGTGAAGTTAGGGAACTGATTAGTTCCGAGCATGAACTCCTTACGTTTTGCTGCGTTAGCGTGGCGTGCATCATTTGTTGCATTGATAGCATCTTGTACCTTACCGTCGAGTGTGAGTTTCAACATACCACCTTCTTCTTCTATTTGTAGGAAGAGTTGCCAAGCCTGTTGTGCTAATGAGCAAGTGAGTGTCTCAAGGAAGTAAGAACCACCAGCCACGTCAACAATCTTGTCGAAGTGAGCCTCTTCTTTGAGGAGCAGTTGCTGATTGCGAGCGAGTCTCTCAGAAAACTCTGTAGGTTGCTCATAAGGTTTGTCAAATGGAGTGACTACGATTGAGTCAACATTTGCAAGAGCAGCACTCATAGCTTCTGTTTGTGAACGAAGCAGGTTCACATAACTATCGAAGAGTGTTTGGTTGAATTGTGTTGTAGTAGCACACACGTTCATCTTACAAGCGCAATTACACATACCATCCTCTGCAGCATTTTTGCAAACGTCTTTGTGTTGACATTCAGGTTTGTATTGTGCAACAATCTGTGCCCAAAGCATACGAGCAGCGCGGAACTTAGCGATCTCCATGAAGTAATTACCACCAATACCCATGTTGAACTTAATCTTCTTTGCAGCAACGTCTGCGCTCACCCCAGCTTCAGTCATTTGTTGGAGGTATTCATTACCCCAAGCGAGTGCGTAACCCAATTCCTGATAGCAGTAAGCACCAGCATTCACTAAAAGTAATGAATTGACAGTGAGGCAACGATACTTAGGCAGAGCCTTAAGGGTGTCGATGAGTCTTGCACCTTCAGCCACCAAAGCAGTTGTGTCTTTACCAGCTTTCAATATCTTTTGTATTGGGTCAAAGTTGATGCTACCTACACATTCCTTCAGATCACACCCCTTTGCAGTATAAACCTCAGTGAGTATCTCTGCCAACTCCACGCACTTACTCAGACAAGTACCGAAGTTCAGTTCAACTGCCTGTGGTTCGATATTGTTGAGCAATGTCTCAATATCGTTTTTGTTTACTTTCTCTGCAGGTACGCAGAAACCGAGTGATGTAACACCTTTGTTGAGGATGTCAAGAGCCTTCTCATTAGCAGCTTTCACATCTTCTGCACTTAGGTTTTGACGAACATACCAAATGTTGTTGTCAGTTTTGTTACCACGGACGTAAGGGAATTGTCCAGGGAGAGCGTTTACTGTGGAGAGGTCTTTGAGGTCTTCCTGTTGATAGAAAGGTTGCATGTTGAACCCCTCATTTGTTCTCCACACCATTTTCTTTTCATAGTCAGCACCCTTCAAATCGACATTTATCTTGTCAATCCATTCTTGTTTTGTAGGCGCTTGAAACTCAGAAAAGAGTTTTTCTTTTCTTTTTGCCATTGTTTTATGTAATTAGAAATTTGAAATTAATAAGTTATTGTCAATCTATCGCACAAAGATAATACTTTTTTTCAACATAACCAAAAAAACTTGACCACATCACCCAACTTTCTTGCTATTTTTCTTTTATGCTTAAAATTAGATATTATTTTTTTGTGAAATCATTTTTTTTTATTTACTTTTGTGAGTTATTTACAGACGATGTCACCTATTATAAAGAAGATATTTTTGATTTTAAGTCTAACTGTCATCATACTGACGTGTGCGCTGGCAGGCGGTAACGCTGTGTTGATGACAGGTTACACCACTTTCACCGACTCTGTCACTACCACAGACACCATTTATGTTGACAATTACGACACCATCAACATTGAGAATGCCATTTTGAAACGCTATCTCGATGAGGTCACTTATGACCTCGCCTCTCCAAGCGTTATCACCGACTATTCTTCCCTTTGGTCATCATATAGGAAGGACCAACCAGCTTATTCTTCCAACTACATTCCTGGAGAAGTAGTCTGCACGGTAGATACGATACCTGACGACACAGTCATCTACATATTGCGCGACACCATATTGGTTCAAGGGCGTTTGCGCATGCTCAATGTGCCGGGTATGTACAACATGAGGGATTTGGGTGGTTGGACGTTAGATGATGGAGGCATCATGCCTTACGGCAGGCTCTTCCGTGGTTGCGAGATGAACAACCATTACACCATCACCTCCGCAGGCATTGACATTATGCGTGGCTTGGGCATCAAGGCCGAATTGGACACTCGCACCTTGGAGCAAGCTGACAGCATTCAGACTTCTCCTCTTGGTGATGACATAATCTATCGTTTTGTTGACTTACAGAGTGGTTATCTCACGAGTCTGCAGAGCTACCCTGACGTCTGGCGTAGCAATCTGCGTTACATCATTTCGTGCCTAAGAACAGGCAATCCTGTTTACTTCCATTGCCAGATAGGTGCCGACCGCACGGGTACGATGGCCCTTCTTTTAGAGGGTATTGCAGGTGTCTGTATGAGTGATATCTATAAAGATTACGAACTCACGAGCTTTGCTCCTGAACGGCAGGTGTGGAAACCTGTGCGTACGAAGGACCAGCTAGATTCAATCATTCGTGGCGTGGAAGCAAGCAAGGGCGATACATTCACACAACGGTTCCATAATTATGTATGTTCTTTATTAGGTATTTATCATTCTGAGGCATACGACATGCGTGCTATACTGCTTGACCAACCATCTTATTATTATCAATATCTTCAACGTCAGGCCACTACCTACCAACTCCTTCCTGACTCGTTGATGAGTATTCAGGCAGAAGACTCGTTACGTCATCTGCTCAACACAATCTCGTTCATGAACGACAGCACCTCTTACGAACAGTTAGACTCGGCAACCTCGCTCCTTCAGCAGCGTGTGAAGGCAGCGCGTGAGAGCGTCATCCTATACGAGCGTTTCGACTCTCTGCTTTCTTTTTATGACGATAAGGCAGAACAGTTAGATGAGGATGGTAGATCTAAATACGCAGACCTCACCTTAGTCTTTCGTGAAGAATACGAAATCAGGACATTAAATAAGGACTACACGAACGAACTGCGTCAGTCCTACAAGACTGCGGTGAAATATCAAACCACACAAGGTTGTGATATGACCGAATCACTTGATAATCCTCGTTTTGACGAAGACTCCACAGACCTCGTCATGCAACTGCCACGCGGTTGGCAACTCACCGATACCACTTCTCATCGTTATGGGGTGTGTGATAATGCCTTCTACATCACTGACAGCATCACCATTGCTGATGACACACTCTCTCAACTCGTCCCTGATTTAGGTCGTGGCACTTATGATTTGACTTGTTATTATCGTTATTCATTTGATGATGACCCTGACAGCATCACCTTCACCTTCGACCTCCCAACTCGCACAGACTATTCCCTCTCTGTTCCTTTTGAATATTTTAATGTCGATACTTGCTTAGTATTAGATAGTATTCGACTCATCTATCAAGGTTATTTCGTACCTACACCAATACGTCTTACGGAAACCATCATCACCGACCATTCGCCTATCTACGATGTCTCAGGACGTCGCACAGTCTCTCTGCAACATAATATAATCATCAGTCGAGGACGTAAAAAAATTGTTTGTAATAAATAAACTATGATTATATGAAACAAAAACATTATGCTTGGCTTGTAGTAGCACTCCTGTGGGTGGTAGCACTGCTCAATTACTTAGACCGTCAGATGCTCTCCACCATGCAACAATCGATTGCAGGCGACATCACACGCCTGCAAGAAGGTGAGGCTTTCGGTGCTTTGATGGCTGTATTCCTTTGGGTTTATGGTTGTGTCAGTCCGTTTGCAGGTATGGTAGCAGACAAGGTTAGTCGCAAGTGGCTTGTTGTAGGCAGTCTCTTTGTCTGGTCATCAGTCACCCTGCTCATGGGCTATGCTAAGTCGTTCGAACAACTCTACGCTCTGCGTGCGTTGATGGGTGTGAGCGAAGCACTTTATATTCCCTCGGCTCTGTCGCTCATCGCTGACTGGCATGATAGTCGTTCGCGTTCCCTTGCGGTAGGTGTACACACCACCGGACTTTATGTAGGTCAGGCAATAGGTGGTTTTGGAGCTGTCGTCGCTGCTCACCTCTCTTGGCAAGAGACATTTCATTGGTTCGGACTGATAGGGGTGCTATACAGCGTGGTGCTCATGCTCTTCTTGAAGGAGAAACGTGGTGTTGTAGCAGAGGAGAAGAGTGCTGTCTCTCAAACCCTTCAAACCTCTCAAACCCTTCAAACTCCTCTATTAGCAGGTTTGTCTGTGGTGCTCTCCACCGCAGCTTTCTGGGTGATACTTTTTTATTTCGTAGCACCAAGTGTACCGGGTTGGGGCATACGCAATTGGTTGCCTACACTCTTTGCTGAGAATCTCAACATCCCAATGACGGCAGCCGGACCAATAGCAACCATCACCATCGCTGCAGCGTCATTTGTAGGTGTTTTCGTTGGTGGGTGGTTGTCCGACCGTTGGGTACAGACCAACCTGAAAGGACGTATCTACACCAGTGTCATTGGCTTAGGGATGACCATACCAGCACTCCTGCTCATTGGTTTAGGTCACAGCCTCGTAGCTGTCATTGCGGCAGGCATTTTGTTTGGCGTAGGGTATGGTATGTTTGACACGAACAACATGCCTATCCTCTGTCAGTTCATCAGTGCCAAACACCGTGCCACTGCCTACGGCATCATGAATATGATGGGTGTCTTTGCAGGTGCACTCGTCACCACGTTGATGGGACGTCTGAGTGACTCAGGCAATCTCGGCATAGGTTTCGCCTGGCTTGCTGCACCGTTGTTGCTCGCACTTATCCTGCAGTTAAGTTTATTACATCCAAAAACAGATAATAAAGAATGAATATGGAAAAGATTATTGGACTTATCGATGCACCATTCACTCCTTTCAAGGAAAATGGTGAAGTGAATGTAGAACCCATTCCTCGCTACGCAGCTATGTTGCAGAAGAATGGTCTTCAAGGTGTGTTTATCAATGGTTCCTCTGGTGAGGGCTACATGCTCACACCCGATGAGCGTATGCTCTTGGCAGAGACGTGGGTGAAGGCTGCTCCAGAAGGATTTAAAGTCATCGTACATGTAGGTAGTTGTTGTGTGAAAGAGAGTCGCAGATTGGCTCAACACGCACAACAGATTGGTGCGTGGGGAATCGGTGCAATGGCTCCTCCATTTCCTAAAATTAATCGTGTAGAGGAGTTGGTGAAATACATAGAAGAAATTGCTTCCGGCGCGCCTAACCTGCCATTCTATTATTACCATATACCTGCATTTAATGGCGCTTACCTCTCCATGGTGAGTCTCTTAGAAGCAGTAGATGGTCGTGTGCCAAACTTCGCAGGCATCAAATACACCTTCGAGAGCATGTACGAGTATAACCAGTGTCGTCTTTACAAGGATGGTAAGTACGACATGCTTCACGGACAAGATGAGACCATCCTTCCTTGCTTGGCAATGGGTGGTGCACAAGGTGGCATCGGTGGTACAACCAACTATAATGGTCGTGAACTCGTCGGTATCATAGACGCGTGGAAGGCAGGCGACCTGGAATTGGCACGTGAGCGTCAGAACTTCTCACAAGAGGTAATCAATGTGATTTGTCATTATCGAGGCAATATCGTTGGTGGCAAGCGCATAATGAAGTTGCTCGGCTTAGACCTCGGACCAAACCGCACTCCTTTCCAGAATATGACTGACGAAGAGGAAGCACGTATGCTCGCCGAACTCAAACAGATTAATTTCTTTGAGCGTTGCAACCAATTCTGATTATTCACCAACAAAAAAAAACTAACTTTATGGAAGTAAATCAATATCTACAGCAGTGGCAATCACGTTATGAATCCGACCTTATCAACGACGTGATGCCATTTTGGTTGACACATGGTCTTGACACCATTAACGGTGGTGTATATACCTGTCTCGACCGCGATGGTACACTCATGGACACAACCAAGTCCGTGTGGTTTCAAGGGCGTTTCGGCTTCATCGCTGCTTATGCTTATAATAACATACAGAAGAACCCCGATTGGCTCAGTGCTTCACGTAGTTGTGTTGACTTCATTGAACGTCATTGTTTTGACACCGACGGTCACATGTTCTTCACCGTCACTGCCGATGGTCAACCCATACAGAAACGTCGTTACGTATTCTCAGAGTGTTTCGCCATCATAGCAATGGCAGAGTACTCACTGGCATCGGGCAATAAGGACTATGCAGAGAAAGCACTAAATCTCTTCCGCCACACACGTAAGATGCTCTCCACACCAGGTTTTCTACCACCTAAGACTACCCAGAAAGGTTATTCTCACAGCATTACCATGATGTTCTTCAATGTGATTGTGGTGTTGAAGAAAGTCATCGACGCACCTGAACTGACAGAACAACTCGAAGAGTCGCTGGCACTGATTGAAAAATATCTCTTAAAACCAGAATACAAAACCATACTCGAGAGTGTAGATGAGAATGGACAACTCATCGACACTATCTCAGGGCGTGTCATCAACCCTGGTCACTGCATCGAGACGGCGTGGTTCCTTATGGAGGCAGCACCATTGTTCAAAGACCCTGACCATGTGCGACAGTTGGGCATACAAATTCTGGACTGGGACTTCGAGTGGGGATGGGACAAACAATACGGTGGTATAATAAACTTCCGTGACTGCAAGAACTTCCCACCACAAGACTACTCGCAGGACATGAAGTTCTGGTGGCCTCAGTGTGAGACTATCATAGCCTCACTCTATGCTTACAAACTCACTCATGACGAGAAATACTTACAAATGCATAAGGAAGCGTCTGAATGGGCTTACGCACACTTTGCAGACAAAGAGTGTGGCGAGTGGTATGGTTACCTGCATCGTGATGGTACGGTGGCACAACCAGCCAAAGGTAATATCTTCAAGGGACCATTTCACGTACCTCGTATGATGATTAAGTCATCACTGCTTTGTAAAGAATTATTGGGTTAGTTGAGAAAACCACAAATGTAAAAGTAAAAAAAAATGAGAAAACTGTTTGTATTTATTCTCTTGTCTTTTTTGCTGTTGCCACCAATCACTGCTGCGCAGCTACAAGACAAAATGGTTATTCAGCGCCACGCCACGTTCGTCGTTACTGGTCGGTGTGGGGCAGGTGAACGGGTGTGTGCTAAAGTCCTCAATGCTACACAGACGGTCATCACTGTCAGCACCATCTCACATGCCGATGGCACCTATCAGCTCTTGCTGCCGCCCATGCAGGCTGGTGGACCTTACGACATCATCGTCACAGAAGGCAAAACCATTCATAAATACACACAGATACTGATTGGCGACGTGTGGCTCTGCTCGGGACAGTCCAACATGGCATTTAAGATGAGAGAGTTACCCGTCTCTCAAACCTCTCACTTCTCTCACTCCTCTCAACCCCCTCATCCCTCGTCTCTCCGCCTCTTCAATATGGACACTCGTTTCCTCACTGACTCCCAACAGTGGACTGATGCCCAGATAGACACCCTTGAGCGTTATGACTACCTCGTCAACCCCACGTGGACAGAACCTACACCCGAAGCCCTCTCTAACCTTTCTGCTGTAGCATACTACTTTGGTAGCACCTTGCAAGACAGTCTGCAAGTACCGATTGGACTCATCTGTAACTCCGTCGGCGGCACAGGCACAGAGGCGTGGATTGATAAGGCTCTACTTCAACAGCACTTCCCTGCTGTCCTCCACGATTGGGAAAACAACGAACTCATACAAGATTGGGTGCGTGGACGTGGTAAACAAAACAATCCACGAAGCGATGTACATCCTTACGCCCCAGGTTATATGTTTGAAGCAGGTGTGCGTCCCATCATCGACGTACCCATACGTGGAGTCATATGGTATCAGGGCGAGAGCAACGCCCAAAGCATCGACACGCACAACCGCCTCTTTCCACTTCTCGTAAAGAACTACCGCGACGTTTGGCACAACGACACCTTGCCATTCTGTTTCGTACAACTCTCTTCCATAGAACGAAAGGAATGGCCTGCATTTCGCGATTCACAACGACAGTTGTCACAACAGATACCATATTGTTATATGGCAGTCACTTCCGACGTAGGTGCTAAGTATGACGTACATCCCAAACAAAAAGCACCTGTAGGCTTTCGACTTGCCTTGCAGGCACTCAGTCATGTTTATAGACGTAGAGTGGAGAGTGATGGTCCTGAGGTTACAGATATAGAATACCTCTCCGAAGGACGTGTATTGCTGAAACTCAATCACGCAGAAGGACTCACCACCTCCGACGCACAGCCACCTCGTGTCTTTGAACTCTCTCGTCAAGACGGACGTTTCTTCGTGGCAGACGCAGAGATTCAACCTGAAGGCATCGTGCTTCACTCCGACTCCGTGTCGTTCCCAATCAATGTGCGCTACGCTTGGCAACCTTATACAGAATCCAATGTAGTCAATAAATACTCATTGCCAATGAGTACATTCCTTTTCTCCATCTCTAACACCAAACTACGTCCACAAGCTTCACTCCCAGCAGCACTCTCAGCTATGTACTCCGGCACCCTCAACGGAAAACTCATCGTGGCAGGAGGTGCCAACTTCCCTGATAAGCCAGCAGCCGAAGGTGGTGCGAAACGTTATTATGACGATATCTATGAAGGCACAATCACTGGCGATGATGTACGGTGGCGACACGTAGGTAGCTTACCTTCACCATCAGCCTATGGTCAGAGCATACAAGCAGACGATTGCATTTATTTTGTTGGAGGAGAAAACGAATCAGGCAAACATCAGGATGTCCTCAAATTAGAATACGTAGATAATGAATATAAACTAACCCCTCAATCCTCTCTCACTCCGAATTTCCGAACTTCCGAATTTCCGAGTTTCTCTTCAAACCCCTCAAACCCCTCAAACCCCTCAAACCCCTCAACCATCCCATCTCGTCATCAAGTGACCACAGCCATCTTGGGGAGCAAGATCTATTATTTCGGAGGAGCCCAGCTCAATGGTAAAGACAGCGAAATCTTTGCTGATGCATGGTCTTACGACACACAAACACAGGTATGGACGAAACTTGCTACACCAACCACGGCAGAGAGCGAATCAATCACCTTCTTAGGTGGCACAGCCATCCCTGTCAGTGCTGAAGAGATCATGGTGGCAGGTGGAGTCAATAAGAATGTTTTCCTGCATGCCGTCAGAGGAGAATACGGAGAAGACTACCTACGTCACACACCAGATTGGTATCAGTTCAATCGTGATGCACTCATTTATAACACACGTACCAACCAGTGGCGCATCATCTCTCACGACGAACGTACAGCTCGTGCAGGAGCCGTACTCATCAACCCATCACCCAACTCTCTCCGCCCAGCAGTCTATCTCGTTGGTGGCGAAACCAAACCAGGCATTCGCACTGACGCAACAATAAAAATTTTTGATTATGACTTCTGACGACCGACTTCGTGAGGTGTTACGTTACATGCGTACGAGCAAGAACGAGTCGAACGAATCCATTCGTCTTGCTGCCCTTGACGCACTGTCAACGATTGACCGCACGGCACAGGTGAGGTACGTAGCAGATGAGTTCTCGTGTAGGGTAGGAGATGATGAGGTCGTTCTTGTCACGCCACACGGCGAAGAACACTTCCCCAGCACCCGACTGAGTGAGTTTATGCACGGACACACACGCGTAGGTCTTTTCTGTGTTACGTTGGGGTTAGAGGTCGACCGCACCATTGAGTTAGCCTCCCATACCAACCTCCTCAGTTGCTTGGCACTTCAGGCAGCGGCAGCGACTAAGATAGAGGAAGAGTGCGATATGATTCAGCAGACGGTCTTTGGTCAGCCTTCATCGGTGAAACGTTATTCACCAGGTTATTATGATTTACAGATAACCACACAACGTCAGTTATTTCGTATCTTAGATGTAGAACGACGTATAGGTGTGAAACTCACCGATGCCTGTGAGATGGTACCTCTCAAGACCGTCAGTGCCTTCGTAGCATTATAATGTTTTTTTGTTATTTGTCACTGATTGCTCTCACACACTCCATAGCGTCTTTTGCGTAGAAGTCAGACCCGATGGCTTTGGCATAATCGCGCGAGAGTACCGCACCCCCAACTATTACTTTCGCGTTGGTCTGTTCGTGCAACAGTTTGATATCCTCTTCCATGTAAGGCAAGGTGGTAGTCATGAGAGCAGACAACCCCGCGAAGTCAGCTTGATATTTATTCACAGTCTCCACGATGACAGAACCCCTCACGTTCTTACCCAGATCAATCACTTCAAAGCCGAAGTTTTTGAGCAATACTTTCACTATGTTTTTCCCAATATCGTGGATGTCGCCCTCCACTGTGGCAAGCACCACCGTTTTCTTTGTTTTTTTCTCTTCATCGGTTTTCTTCTCGTTGCGTGCATTCACTAAGTCAGCAACGGCAGAAGCAGCATCGGCAGCCATGAGCAGTTGTGGGAGGAATATCTTTTTCTCTTCAAAGAGCTGACCCACCTCGTTCAACGACGGAATCACATGTTCGTTGATGACACTCATTGGTTCGTGAGTCTTCAGCAGTTCCTCCGCCATCTCCAGACCTTCCTTCTGCAGTCCATCAATGATGCATTGGGTGAGGGTGGTAGGACTTGAAACGTTTGCATCTGTTTTATGGTCCAAACCATTTATACTCTTTAAATCATTTAAATCACTTAATTCACTTGAGGCACTCTTCGGACTCAATGTCTTTGGGTTGATGATGGCGGCGCTGAGTCCTTCCTTGACAGCCATGGAGAGGAAGGCAGCGTTTATCTCTTCACGGTTAGGCATACCGAAGCTCACGTTTGATACACCCAGTATGGTTTTCAGTCCCATTGCAGACAACCCCCTCACCGTGTCGAGCGTGATACGTGCGTTGTCGGGGTTAGTACTTATCGTCATGGTTAGAGCATCGAACAACAAACGTTCTCGCCCTATGCCGTAGTCCTCTGCGGCTTTTAATATCTTCTTTGCTATGGAGAGGCGTCCCTCACTTGTCTCAGGGATGCCGTCGTCGTCCAGACACAGACACACCACACACGCACCATATTTCTTAGCCAGCGGCAGCACCTCTCGCAGTGATTGTTCTTTTCCACAGACGGAGTTTATGATTGGCGAACCGTTATATACACGCAAAGCCTTTTCCAGGGCCACGTTGTTCGCGGTGTCGATCTGCAGAGGTGTGTTCACCACTGCCTGCAACTGCTGTATCACCCTTGGCAATAACTCTGGCTCATCGAGTCCAGGCACACCCACGTTCACGTCCAACACCTGTGCGCCAGCATTGACCTGCTCCACAGCCTCCTTGATGAGATAATCCATATCACCATCCATCAGCGCCTGCTTCAGACGTTTCTTGCCCGTAGGGTTCAACCGTTCACCCACCACCACACACTCGTCATCAATCACCTGTGTCTTGTTATAACTTGTTGTCCTTGTAGTGGCCTTGGTATCGACTTTCCTTGGTCCTTCGTTGCCGAGTTTCCGCATTTCCACAATGAATTCTGGCGTAGTACCACAACAACCACCCACATAACTGACACCACTCTCCATCAGAATCCTCATCTCCTTGGCGAATTCCTCTGCCGTACAGTCATAGTGACTGCTACCACACTGTGGCAGTCCAGCGTTAGGATTGATGAATACGGGTAGGGTAGTGCTCCCAAGCATCTTCTGTGCGAGAGGCACCATCTGTTTTGGTCCCATGCCGCAGTTCAATCCCACTGCACCAACACCCATATTCTCCATGAACGCACAGATAGTCTTGATGTCAGCCCCCGTGAGCAGTCGTCCGCTCTCGTCCACTGTCATCGATACGAACACGGGTAATTGACTATTCTCCTTTGCAGCAATGATGGCGGCCTTCACCTCGTAGAGGTCACTCATGGTTTCGATAAGGATGAGGTCCGTCTGGTCCTTTCCCGCTCTTATCATCTTGGCAAATACCTCCACACAGTCCTCAAACTCCATATCACCCCACGGACGCAACAACTTACCAAGCGGTCCAATATCCAGTGCCACCTCCTTGCCGGTGCTACGAGCCATAGCGATGCCGGCTGAGATGAGCTCTTCGTAGTTCGTATGCTTCAACGGGTTAGCACCGAATGTATTTGTTGTGATGATGTCAGCACCAGCCTGTGCATAAGCCACGTGAACGGCACGCACACGCTCAGGTTCCGTTAGGTTCAGTGTCTCGGGGGTCTCACCAGCTCTCAGGTTGAGCATCGTACCCATTGCTCCGTCAAAGTATTTCATTCAGACCTTCAATTATTTTTTTTGTTACCAGAGGTTTATTCATTGTATAGATATGTATGTGACGCACACCGTTAGCAATCAAATCCACAATCTGATTCAGTGCATAGATGACACCCACCTCTCTCATCACCGTTGCGTTCTCGCCAAACCTCTCCACCAATTTGTAGAACTTATCAGGTATGGTGGCATTAGAGAGAGCAATGCTCTTCGTTATCAGCGAAGCATTAGTGATAGGCATGATGCCAGCCTCTATAGGTACGTCTATGTGTTGTGCAACACACCGTTCACGGAAATCATAAAACCTATTGTTATCAAGAAACAACTGCGTCACCAAGAAGTCAACCCCACAATCCACTTTCTTCTTCAGCATATCCATGTCCTGCTTTAAGTCCTTGCTGTCAGGATGCATCTCAGGATAACACGCACCACCCACACAGAAGTCACCATGTGATTTGATGACGCTGACTAGTTCGTTTGCATGAGAGAAATGCTGCTTGTCAGGAAATACAAAACCCTCAGGTATGTCGCCCCTCAGTGCAAGCACATTCTCTATATTGTTTGCTTTTAGCTCGTCGAGTATAGAGATGATTTTCTCCTTGGTAGAAGTCACACACGTGAGATGAAAGAGAGGTTCACGACCTACCTCCTTCACACTCTGTGCCACCTCCATCGTGAACTGAGGAGTGAATCCACCAGCACCATATGTCACACTCACGAATGCAGGGTCAGAGTTCTCGCACATCTCCTTCACCACCCCCTTCACGGCACCTATATTATCCCATTTCTTGGGTGGGAACACCTCTAAGGAAACACTTGTCTCTCTCTCGTTTATTATATCAGTTATCTTCATTTCTTTTTCTATGTTAATGCTGAGCGACTATAAATTCTTTCTGCGAAGTTACAATTTTTTTCTGATTTGTGCAATTTTTTTATATGAAAGTAGCGTGTGCTACTTCGCTACTTCGCTACTTCGCTACTTTTTTTTTGCCTCCCCCCAACCCCCTCCCATAGAGGGGGCTCCAAATCAAGGCAGAGACGAGAGAAGCCCATCCTAAACCTTCTGAACGTATGTCTATATTCTTAGGAAATTAAT
>R20__coassemble_978_pt1 | contig 18398 bp, 19 predicted proteins | sample R20__metabat2_high_PE_015 | metagenome-assembled genome bin R20 | reverse complement strand
TTGCCTCCCCCAAACCCCCTCCCATAGAGGGGGCTTTAGACAAGATAGGGACGAGAAGTGAGAGGAGTGAGAGGAGTGAGAGGAGTGAGAGAACCCATGTGTTAGCAGATCAGTGTTTGAATAAAAAAAAATTGGGATTTGAACATATTTCTCACCCAATCTTGAGGTCGTTACCGAAAAAAAATGTATCTTTGCAGCACAAATCGGTGGCGTGCCACAAATAAATTTTATAAATTATGATTTTCGAGCGCAAGCAATATCTCCAGAAACTCATCTCGGCCGAGGGTAACGGGATGATAAAGATCGTCACCGGCATCCGTCGCTGTGGCAAGTCGTTCCTGTTGTTCAACATCTTTCACAACTACCTGCTCAAACAAGGTGTAATGCAGGATCACATCATTGAGCTGGCAATGGATGACAAGCGCAATCGCAAGTTGCTCGACGGCGTCAAACTGTTGGAGTACATCGACAGCCGCATCATCGACGACGGCGGTACCACATATATCATCATCGACGAGATACAGCTGGTCAGCGACTTCGTAGGCGTGATGCTCAGCCTGCTCCATACCCGCGGTGTCGAGGTCTATGTTTCGGGTAGCAACAGCCGCTTCCTCAGTAAGGACGTCGCCACCGAGTTTCGTGGTCGTGGCTGGGAAATCCGCCTCCATCCGCTCAGTTTCGCCGAGTACTACGAAGGTGTGGGGGGCGAGATGATGCAAGCTATGCACGACTACTACACCTATGGTGGCCTGCCGATGGTTCCGCAACTCAGAACACCTGAAGAGAAGAAGCAGTACCTCCACGACGTGGCCACCACCATCTATATTCGCGACATCATCGACCGCAACCGGATTCAGAACGAGGCTGGTCTGACAGCCATCCTCCGTGTTTTGGCCTCAGGCATCGGCTCCTCCTTCAATGCTCGTCGAATTGCCAATACTTTCCAGTCCACCGAGCACATAACCATCGGTGAAAACACCATCCATAATTACCTCATCCACCTGCAGGACGCCTTCATCATCTGCGAGGCAATGCGCTACGATATCAAAGGCCGCCGCTACATCGGATCGGAGAACAAATACTACTTCGAGGATCTCGGCATCCGCAATGCTCTCACCGGTTTCCGTCAGACCGACGAGGTGTCGCACTTGATGGAGAACATGCTCTACAATGCCCTCTGCGCTGCGGGTTGCAACGTTGATGTGGGGATGGTGCTGATGTGGGAGCGTGACGCCCAAGGCAAAACCCAACGCAAGCAGCTTGAGGTCGATTTCGTGGTTAGCCACTTTGACCGCCGCATCTACATCCAATCGGCCTATATGTTACCCGACGCAGACAAATGGGCACAGGAACAACGCCCACTGCTCTGTATTCCCGACTCCTTCCGCAAGGTCATCATTACTGGCGAATACCGCTCTGGAGTCTACAACCAAGCCGGCATCTACATACTCGGCTGGTACAACTTCCTTCTCAGTCCAGACCCACTGAGCGAAATCTGAATTCGGTGAGACGAGGGAAGGGAGACGAGAGAAGTGAGAGGAGTGAGACTCCTCTTAATCTTATCACTTAATCACCAGATTCTATTGCCTTTTCCACTTTAGTGAGAATTTCACGACATTCTTTAAGATATTTTTTTGCTTCTTTTATCTTTGATGACAACATATCTATATCCATTTCCCCGTTTTCAATGTCGGAAATGATTGCTTCTATTTTTTCTAATCCTTCTTCGTATTTCATATCATTTGCTGTTATCTTTTCGAGTTGCAAGTTACGATTTTTTTTCTTGATTAGCAAAAAAAATAATTTTTATTTGGTGCTGTGCTAAATTTTGACTCACCTGCAAAAGTTATGTTTGAGAGAAGTGAGTAGGTATAAAATATTATATACAATCATTGCGCAGCCATTTTTTCTCCTCTCAAACCTTTTAAACCTTTCAAACCCTTCAAACTCCTCAAACCCTTCAAACTTTTTTGTTTTTTATATAATGCATAATTCCCTATAATATATGCATAAAAACATGTATAATTCCCGAAAAATATGTAAAAAAATCAGAATTATTCCTTTTTTTGTTTTGTTATTTGGTTGATTTTTAGTATATTTGCATCGGTTTTTTAATAAGACTAGCTATGTTATACAGAAAATTTACACATCGTATAGAGCAGTTCCTGCGTGAAGAACCAAGAAAGATTCTTCTTGTCAATGGTGCGAGACAGGTTGGCAAATCGTTCTTGATTCGGCATGTTGGTAAGAAGATGTTTAAGAACTATGTAGAAATCAATCTAAAGGCAGACCAGGAGGGGGTGCAAATTTTTGAACATGTAAGAACTATCGATGATTTCTATCTTCAGTTAGGAATAATTGCCGGCTCTCGGTTGGGTAGCATGGAAGACACGTTGGTGTTTTTGGACGAGATACAGTGTTATCCTCACCTGCTCACAATGCTGAAGTTCTTGAATCAGGATGGTCGTTATAGGTATATTGCTAGTGGCTCGCAACTGGGTGTTGCACTGGCCGAGAGCACATCGGTGCCTATAGGAAGCATTTCGATAGAGCAGATGTATCCATTGGACTTTGAGGAATTTCTGATGGCATGTGGATGTGGAAAGAATGCTCTGGGTGAAGTCAAGAAGAAATTCCTGAACAGGGAAGGGTTGAATGAGAATTTGCATGAGTACTTCATGAAGCAATTCCGGCTCTACCTTATCATCGGAGGAATGCCGGAAGCGGTGAAGAAATTCGTTGAGACGCAGAACGTGGTGCTTGTGAGGAGAGTTCAGCGTGATATACTGAAACTCTACAGGATTGACGCATCACAGTATGATGCCGATAGAAGGCTGGTGATAAGGCGTATCTACGACATGATACCTTCGTATATGGAAAACAGGAAGAAGCGTATTGTGGTTAAGGATATAGAGGAGACTAAGGGACATAAGCAGTTTGATGACTATGCAAGCGAATTCGAATATCTTACAAACTCAGGTGTGGCTTTGTCAGTCCAGGCGGTAAGTAATCCTACGTTCCCGTTGATTGCATCGCAGTGCAAGAACCTATTGAAACTTTATATGAACGATGTCGGATTGTTGACTTGCTTGTTATACGATAAGAATGTCAACGCCATTCTTGAGGATGAACGCAGCGTAAATCTTGGGTCGGTGTATGAGACTGTGGTTGCCCAGGAACTTCATGCTAATGGTCTGTCACTGTATTATTACGATAACAAACAGAAAGGCGAGGTGGATTATCTGGTTGATGACTATGAAGGTCTTGCCATTCTGCCGATAGAGGTGAAATCAGGTAAAGACTACACGGTTCACAGTGCACTGAATAATTTTCTCAAGACTCCGGATTATAACGTAAAAGATGCAATTGTCTTATGTAATAACAAAGAGGTGTACCAGAAATCAGGCATTACATATCTGCCAGTATATTATGTGATGTTTCTGGCATGTGCTAATGCAAATGTCGAGGATACGAAACTGGAAATCCCATCGATTAACAATTAAAACTTCTCTCACTTCTCTCACTCCTCTCACTCCTCTCACTTTAATGATATGCACAACCATCGCGCAGCCATTTTTTCCCGAAGGGAACCGACGACAAACCGAATACAATTAAGCTTGCTTAAATTGTTGAGGTGCGAAGGAGGAAGACAGAAAGTCAATTTTTATCCCAGAATGGGGATATTTTTCAAACTTTTTCGTTTTTTATTTGGTGCTGTGCTAAATTTTTCGTAACTTTACCAATGATATGGAGAAAACTCTCGTGATATTGAAACCAGGTGCAGTCCAAAGACAACTCGTAGGTGAGGTGACAGCACGCTTTGAAAAGAAAGGATTACGCCTTGCAGGAATGAAGATGATGCAGCTGACGGATGAGCTATTAGACCAGCATTATTCTCACCTAGTAGGTAAACCATTCTTTCAACGAATAAAAAACTCTATGATGGCAGCTCCTGTCATCTGTTGCGTGTATGAGGGAGTGGACGCAGTGGAGACGGTGAGACTGATGACTGGCAGCACGAATGGACGAAAGGCCTTGCCCGGCACTATACGTGGAGACTATGGGATGAGTTTCCAAGAGAATATAGTTCACGCTTCGGACTCAGTTGAGAATGCTATTATAGAAATCAATCGTTTCTTTAAGAAGGACGAGATATTTGATTATGAACTGGCATCTATGCAGTTCTTATATGCTAATGACGAATTTTAAGAAAAAATGGATATGATGAAAAAATTAATGTTTAATGTGCTGCTTGGAGCGATGTCGTTGCTCTCTTTGGATGCGTCAGCACAAGATCTTATTGCTAACAGAGCCCCACTGGACCATTCATCTGCTAATGTGATGAATATAACACTGAACTCTGCAGTGAACAAATATAAAATGTTTGGGAACAGTAGTCTCTATACCAACTGGGATAATAGTAAAGTGTCTGCAGTGAAAGGTATGGTTCCTGCTAATTTCAAAGTAGATCTCCGCGGGTTTGTTATGCCAACACCAAGTCGTAAGATTACGTCGCGTTATGGTCCACGTTGGGGACGTAGTCATAAGGGACTGGATGTGAAGGTGTATGTTGGAGATACAATAGTTGCTGCATTCGATGGTAAGGTGCGTGTTGTGAAGTATGATAGAAACGGATGGGGATATTACGTACTCATCAGACATAATAACGGACTTGAGACATTGTATGGGCACTTGTCAAAGCAGTTGGTTACTGAGAACCAAATAGTGAAAGCGGGTCAACCAATAGGATTGGGTGGCAACACTGGTCGTTCAACGGGTTCACACCTGCACTTTGAGACTCGTCTCGTGGGAACATGTATTGACCCCGCTCTTATGTTTGACTTTGCACGACAGGATGTTGTGAGCGACTATTATATCGTGCGTAACCCAATCACGCGAGATTAATGGCAACGGAGGAACAGTTTAAGGAAGCACTCAGTGGGTGCCGTGGTGTGTATGAGAAGAAGCTCCGTGATTATGGGGCTGCATGGAGACTGATGCGCACATCGTCGGTGACAGACCAAATCTTGATAAAGGCCAATCGCATCCGTTCGCTCGAACTGAAGGGCGTGTCATTGGTGGGAGAGGGTATATACCCAGAATTCCAAGCCATCGTGAATTACGGAATCATTGGCTTGATACAACTTGAACTGGGATTTGCAGAGCATGAAGATGTTACGTCGGAAAGGGCTTTGCAACTCTATGATAAATATGCAGATGTGGCATTACAACTGATGCTACGCAAAAACCACGATTATGACGAGGCGTGGAGAAGCATGCGCGTCAGTTCTTACACCGACTTGATTCTCATGAAGATTTATCGTACGAAAGAAATTGAGGATAATAATGGTAGAACCATTATGTCTGAGGGGATAGATGCCAATTATTTGGATATGATAAATTACTCAGTCTTTGGGCTAATCAAGATGAGTGAAGCAAAACAAACTCAAAAATAAAAAATTATTTACAACTCGCGGAAATGGTGAAGTTAATCCTGACAAATACTTGCAGATTGTTGTTGTCAATAGTTTTTTTGTTCTCGGGATTTGTGAAACTGAACGACCCCGTGGGTATGTCGTATAAGTTAGCTGACTATTTGATGGCAATGCATATAGATGCACTGAACGGTATGACAACGATACTAGCTGGTGCATTAGGATTTGTGGAGTTTATGTTGGGGGTGTACCTGTTGTTAGGACTGAGTCGTCGTATCACAGCCATTATAACATTAGTCTTCACATTGTGTCTCACTCTCATATCATTGTACATATACAGCACCAACGCAGTGCAGGATTGTGGCTGTTTCGGTGACGTCATCCACCTCTCTCATGGTGGGACATTATTGAAAAATATAATTTTACTTGTTGCTGCTGTTATAGTGCTGAGAGGTTGTAAGGAAGAAATCAAATTGCTTTTCGGTTGTCTGGGGTGGTTGTCAGGACTTGTGATAGAGGTCGTTGCATTGTGTTATGTGGTATGGTGTTGGTTGACATTGCCAGTCATTGACTTCTCACTATATAGGGAGGGAACGGATATGATGGAGAAAGTGTCACTCAAGGACGCGCCCGAGGTGATGGTAGAACGCTATGTTGCAAACGACTTTTATCTACAAGACTCACTCGGTGAGGACATAACTGCACAGGTGATGGCACAAGACGAGGCGTATCTCATCATTGCACCAGACATAAAGGAAACCAATCAAGGGAGCATGACGGAGGTTAATGACTTATACGAAGAAGCACAAGAAAAGAATGCGGGATTTTATTTTATCACAGCATCTTCAAAGGAAGATTGGGAACGTTACTGTTATGAAACGTCAACATCCTATCCTATGTACAAGGGTGACGAGAGAGTGTTGAAGACTGTGGTGCGTGCCAATCCGGGATTAGTTGTGTTGAAGAAAGGTGTGATAGAAAAGAAGAGAAAATTATAATAACTTTAAAATAACAAAACAATGAGAAAGAAAATTGTAGCAGGAAACTGGAAGATGAATAAGAATCTCCAGGAAGGTGTTGCTCTCGCACAAGAGCTGAACACAGTACTCGTAGCAGAAAAACCAAATTGTGATGTAATCATCTGTACTCCTTTCATTCACTTGGCAAAGGTATCAGACGTGATAGACCACAGTGTGATTGGTCTGGGCGCAGAGAACTGTGCCGACAAGGCATCAGGTGCTTACACAGGTGAGGTGAGTGCAGAAATGGTAAAATCTACTGGTGCAGAATATGTCATACTCGGTCACTCAGAGAGACGTGAGTACTACAACGAAACACCTGCTATCCTCAAGGAGAAAGTAGATCTCGCACTTGCAAATGGTTTGAAGATTATCTTCTGTATAGGTGAGAGTCTTGCACAGAGAGAGGCTAACGAGCAGAATGCTGTTTGTAAGGCAGAACTAGAAGGTAGTGTCTTCCATCTCACTCCAGAAGAATGGAAGAACGTAGTTATTGCTTATGAACCAATCTGGGCTATTGGTACAGGCAAGACAGCAACTAGTGAACAGGCAGAGGAGATACACGCTTTCATCCGTAGCCTTGTAGCAGAAAAGTATGGCCAACAAGTTGCAGAGGACACATCTATCCTCTATGGTGGTTCATGTAAGGCTTCTAACGCACCAGAGCTCTTCGGGAAACCCGATATCGATGGTGGCTTGATTGGTGGTGCATCACTCAAGGCAGCAGACTTCAAGGGAATAATTGACGCTTGGAAATGAGAAGAATAATCGTTTTCATATTCATCTTTGTACAGAGCATCATCTTGTTACATGCTCAAACACCAATGATGAAAGAACTGCGAGACACCATCAAAGGAGAAGGCACTGTGGTGGTGGTGCAAGATGTGCGTCTTGACAGTATCATCAATGGCGATATAATCGTTCCAAGTGAGGAAGAGAGAAGGTCAAACAACACAGGTGCAAAGTCAACAAACACCTCCACCTATTCAACCCATTCCAGGAGCAATAAGGTCATGCAGACAAAGCAAACCGCAATGGGGAGTTCTGCCGATATGATTGACAACTTTTCTAAGCACTCTTCCAAGACAACGGGACGCAAGGTGAAAGGATATCGTGTGCAGGTGTTCTTCGGAGGTAGCACACGTGCTGATCAGACCAAAGCACTACAGATGGCACAGAAGTTAAATGGACGATATGGTGGACAGCGTACTTATGTGTCGTTCCAGTCGCCACATTGGGTGTGCAGAATGGGTGATTTCACCGCTAAAGAAAAAGCAGATAATCTCGCCAGTCGGTTGCGAGCTACAGGCGTAGCCCAGAGTGCAATGGTGGTACGAAGTGAAGTTTACGAATAAGAAAGGTATGGATAAAAGTCAGTTTGAGAAACTGCAGACTGAACTACGAAATGTATTGCAACTCCTTGGAGAGGATGTGGACCGTGAAGGTCTGCAACGCACTCCCCTGAGAGTTGCAAAATGTTTGGAACAGTTTGTGTCAGGTTATGAAATAGAGCCAAAAGACATATTGCTCTCAGCACTCTTCCACGAACAATATGATAAGGTAGTGGCAGTTCGTGATATAGATTTTTATTCGTTGTGCGAACACCATATGTTGCCATTCTTTGGTAAGGTGCATGTGGCTTATATCCCTGATGGTCAGATAGTGGGACTCAGTAAGATCCCTCGCGTGGTGGAGGTCTTTGCACGTCGTTTACAAGTGCAGGAGAGGATGACCAGACAAATACGTCAATGTATAGATGAGGCTATTCATCCAAGAGGGGTGATGGTGGTAGTAGAAGCACAACACCTATGCATGCAAATGCGTGGGGTGGAGAAACAAGGCACCAAGACCATAACGATGGACTATTCTGGAGATTATGAATCAGAAGTGCTTCGTCAAGAGTTTCTTCAATCTCTAAACAGATAAAACTGAGCGATGATTCCCAAGAGTACGATAGATAAGATAATAGACCGAGCTGACATAGTTGATGTGGTATCAGACTATGTCTCCTTGAAGAAGAGTGGTTCCAGTTATAAAGGACTCTGTCCGTTTCATGACGACACCTCTCCGTCGTTTTATGTATCACCATCACGAGGAATCTGCAAGTGCTTCAGTTGTGGGAAGGCAGGTAATGCTGTTCATTTCATCATGGAGATAGAACAGCTTGACTTCATTGGAGCCATACGTTTCTTAGGGAAGCGGTATGGAATAGAAATAGAAGAGACAGAACTGACCGACGAACAGCGTCAGCAACAGTCGAAGAAAGAGAGTATGTACGCCCTGAATGAGTGGACTTGTACATTCTTTCAAGACACCCTCAATACGACAGAAGAAGGCCAAAACATAGGACAGTCATATTTTCGCAGTAGAGGCATACGCGAAGACATCATACAGAAATTCCGCCTTGGTTATGCACAAAAAGGATTTGATAACTTATCTAAAGCAGCATTGAAGGCAGGCTTTAATGAGGAATATCTCACAGAGGTAGGATTGGCTTTTAAGCGACAGAACAATACCCTGGGTGATATCTTTTATGAGAGAGTTATGTTTCCGTGGTTAGATGTCAGTGGGAAAGTCGTAGGATTTGGAGGACGTGTGTTAGACTCAAGGACGAAAGGTGTCAATAGGAAATATGTCAACTCCCCTGACTCAGATATTTATCATAAGGGTTCGCAACTCTACGGCATCTATCAAGCCAAGAAAGCAATAAATAAAGAAGACCGTGTCTATATTGTGGAAGGTTACACAGACGTCATCTCAATGCATCAATGTGGCATTGAGAATGTGGTTGCCAACTCAGGCACGAGCCTTTCATACGAACAGATTCAACTGCTCAAGCGTTTCACGCAGAATGTGACACTGCTATATGATGGTGATAAAGCAGGTATTCATGCTGCACTCCGTGGAACAGATATGTTGCTTGAGAAGAATATGCACGTGAAGATTCTTCTTTTGCCCGATGGTGATGACCCCGACTCATTCGCCAGGAAGAAGAGTGCGACAGAATTCAAGGAGTATGTTGAGCAGAACCAATGTGACTTCATCACCTTCAAGACCAACCTACTCATAGAAGAGACAAAGACCGACCCTACACAACGCATTGACCTAATCAACAATATTGTAACATCGATTGCTTGCATTCCTGAGGAGATAAACAGGAATGTTTACATACAACATTGTTCTGCGAAACTCAGCACCGACGAAGACATCCTTCGTAGGGCAGTCAGCAAAGAACGTGCAGCGCGACGAGATGCTCAACGTGAGGAAAAAGAAAGGAACGAACAAAGGACTCAGCGTTTAGAACAAAACCAAACTGTTCAAGAGGTGGAGGTTAAGGTCCAAGAAAAAAAGGAGGTGGTGGTAGAGAACCATTTGGTTGGTCTGGAGAAATTGATTCTTTCTATGATACTCAAACATGGTGAGGAAACAATTCACTATACTGACCTGAATGGTGAAGAAGCAGATACTTCTCTTGTTGATTATGTAGTGCAGGAACTCGCTGTGGACGATTTACAGTTTCAAGACGAGCTACACGGCAAGATACTTAAATTGGCATACGACTACACCCAAACCCCACATGAGAAGTCACTTGACAAGTGGATGATTACATATCCAAACCTCACCATCAGTAAGGTGGCTGTTGATTTAGATGAGCGAGGTGGAACGCAAGGACCAAGTGTAGATATCTCCGAGCAGATTATCAGATTGATGTTAGACTATAAATATGAAATAGTGCGCGACTTGATAAAAACAACACAGGCTCGCATGTGCGAACCTGCATTATCTCCTGAGGAAAACCAACGTCTTTTGAGTGAGTTTATGAACTACTCTCAACTACAACGTCAATTAGCTAAGACTCTTGGCGATCGGGTGATTGGTTAGTTGTCTTTGTGTTAGCTTCGATACCGATATTTTTACCTAATACCTCAACTCTCACAGGAATGACTCCACAACGCACCATATCAAGTTGCTGAGCAGCTGCTACAGACAAATCAACTATTCTGCCTCTCACGTACGGACCACGGTCAGTCACCTTGACTATGACGGTCTTCCCATTCAGTTTGTTTGTTACTTTGAGTTTTGTCCCAAATGGTAGAGTCTTATGTGCACAAGTCATCTCGTGCATGTTGTACACACTGCCGTCAGCAGCGCGTCTGCCATGAAATCCCTTACCATAGAATGAAGCCTTGCCTTCAAACGTCTGTGCATCACATTGCACCGAACTGAAGCCAACAAAAAGCATTGTCAATATAAGCGCTTTCAATCCTAGTGGGGCATTAAACTCCAATTTCAATATACTCATAAACATTCAATTTTTGTTGTGGGCATCATATTAACACCGACGTTCATTCACGCTCGCGTGTCACTTCCCACATGTTTCCAATCTCACAAAATATCCTCTTTTCTTTCTTTTGGTAATGCAAAGTTACAAAAAATAAATGACTTGACCAAGAGATTTTAAGAAAAAACAACAATCGCGAGGGTTAAAACCATGAAAATCAAATGTTTATTAAAGGAAGCTCCCTAAATTTGACCTAAAAACATTGTTTTGTACCATGTTTTTTCATCTTCGTCAAGGTATGACTGCAGCATTTGAAAGACGTGAAGGTTATATTCCTGAATCCACCTCGTTTGTTCCTTAGTGAGCATTTCCCAGTCGATGGCAGATGTGAAGACGGGTGCCATTGTGAGTTGTTCAAACCTGTAATATGGTCCAAAGCATTCCCCCTCTTTGTCTTCCACCACCAACATCATGTTTTCGTGCCGAATGCCATATAGTCCTTCACGATAAAGACCTGGTTCGTTCGTGACGATCATATTAGGGTAGAGTGGTTGAGGCAGGTGATTCATTCTTATCTGATGAGGCCCCTCATGACAATTCAGATAACTTCCTACACCGTGTCCAGTACCATGTAAGTAGTTCTTGCCTTCCTTCCACAGGGCTATGCGTGCAAGTACGTCCAGTTGTGTGCCAACTGTGCCACGTGGGAAGTGTGCGTTAGCCAGGTCTATCCATCCTTTTAACACCAACGTGTAGTCATGTTTCATCTCCGCAGTGATAGGTCCCAATGGTATAGTACGAGTCATATCTGTCGTGGCATCAACATATTGACTACCCACATCACAGAGTAGCAGTCCTTCAGGTTTTACTGCGATATCTGTTTGTGCGTTTGGTTCGTAATGCACAATAGCACCATGCTCTTCGTACCCTATTATATTTGCAAAGCTGTCACCTCTGAACAGTGGATTCTCTTTACGGATATCATAGAGTTTCCTTACGAGCGACATCTCTGTTTCCTTGCCTTGTGGCACGTTTTCCAAAACCCACTTCATCCACTTCACCATAGCCACACCATCTCTCACCATCGCCTTTCGGTACCCCTCTATCTCGGAACTATTTTTTATTATCTTCAGGGTAGAGACAGGGCTTGCTCCTATTATGACGAGGTTTATGTTAGAGAAACAATATTGATTCGTTTTCCTTGGGTCGGCAGCGATTGGCACCTTGCATTTTCTCAGGTCCTCACCGATGGCTTCGTACGGACGCACTTCCACGTTCACCTCTTGCAGATAGTTTTTCACTTCGTCAGTTAGTTTCTTGTCCTCCACATAGAGAGTGACGGAGTGTGGCAGAATGAGCAGATACGCCACAAAGACAGGAATGTAATCTATGTCTGAACCTCTTAGGTTGAGAGTCCAACACACGTCATCGAGCAATGAGATGAGCAGTCCTCGGTTCATTCCGTTCTTCTTACGTATCTTTTGAATCTTTGATTCAGTCTCCTCTCCAGCATATTCTATTGGGTGAATCATCACAGGGTTAAGCGGTATTGACGGTCTATTGTCCCAGATCTCTTCAAAAGGGTCGTCCTCCATACAGACGATTTCACACTGAGTATCATACTGTAGTTGTCTCACGAACTGTGCCGTATTTACTTTAGCATCTAATCCTATACGTTGCACCCCTTGCTTCACTATCCATTCCGATATAGAAGGAGTACCACCAATGTTCTCTTTCATCAGTTGGAAGCCAGAGTGTTTCAGTTGTTGTTCAGCCTGAATGAAATATCGGCTGTCAGTCCATAAGGCAGCGTCATGGAGTGTGATGACGGCAGTGCCAGCGCTCCCATCAAACCCTGTGAGCCACGCACGGCTTTGCCAGTGGGATGGGATATATTCTCCACTATGTGGGTCGGTAGATGGACAGATGAAGCAATCCACTTCCTCTCGTACCATCCATTTGCGAAGTTGATGTATTTTCATAAGAACCATTCTTTATACATTACGTAATGATCAGCAAAACTCTCGGCTTGATTCTCGGAGGTCTTCTTTAAGAACTTAGCAGGCACACCGCCCCAAATCTCATGGTCGCCGATTTTAGTACCAGCCAGCACCAATGCACCAGCAGCCACGATGGCACCCTCACCTACGTCGCAGTGGTCGAGTAGTGTAGAGTTCATACCGATGAGTGCACCTTTCCTGATGTGGCAAGCGTGTACGCACGCCAGGTGTCCTATGCTCACATCGTCTTCAATCTCTAATGGACCAGTCTTATAGGTGGTGTGTAAGACGGCACCATCTTGCACGTTACAACGATTGCCAATCTTTATCCAGTTGACGTCGCCACGCACGATAGCACCAAACCAAACCGAACAATCGTCACCCATGCTCACGTCACCTACGACGGTTGCGTTTTCACTAAAATAGCATCTCTCTCCCCAGCGAGGAGACTTGCCTTGTACTTCTTTTATCAGAGCCATATTTATAATGTATTTATTATTTGTTAGAACTGAAAGTAAATAAATGGTTGGATGTCACTGCTCTTCACCTGTATCACAATCCATACTACCGCTATCATGACGACCGCCTGAACTATCATAGGCAGACGTGCGAACGCCGTGTTAAAGAAATTCTTCAATCGATATGGTGTGAAATGTAGCATGTAACCCAGCAGTATGAGTCCCATCACCCCCATGTACCCTGTCACAATCTGTGAGAAGAGTTCTGGTTTGAAGTCCGTGACGATACGTTGAATCATCAGCACCGAGTTATCAAAAGAAGAGTTGCGGAAGAACAACCAGATGAATGCCACCAGGTTAAATGTGATGAATACTCGCACAACACGTGCAACGCCTGAATATTGTTTCTTTGCTATACCGAAAGCACGTTCTATCACCAAGAGCAGTCCGTGCAGTCCACCCCAGCAAACGAAATTCCATGAAGCACCATGCCAGAGTCCACCGAGCAACATCGTGAGCATGAGGTTTATGTAAGTACGTAATCTCCCTTTCCTATTTCCACCGAGAGAGATATAGAGATAATCGCGCAACCAAGACGAGAGGCTAATATGCCATCTGCGCCAGAACTCACTAATGGAAGCACTCTTATAAGGAGAGTTGAAGTTAGCAGGGAACTGATACCCCAATAGCAGAGCAATACCGATAGCCATATCTGAGTAGCCAGAGAAGTCGCAGTAGATCTGTAGGGTGTACCCATAAATGCCAAGTAGGTTCTCCAGGCCAGAGTACAAGTTCGGTTGTTCGAAGACACGGTCAACGAAGTTCAGACTTATGTAATCGCTTATGACAGCCTTCTTTATGAGTCCAGCTATGATGAGGAAGACAGCCTTAGAGAACTGTCTCTGTGTCAGTGTCAGAGGGTTATGTATCTGTGGGATGAAGTCGCGTGCACGAACGATAGGTCCTGCCACGAGTTGTGGGAAGAAACTAACGTAGAAGGCATAGTCAAGCAGTCGGTTTAGTGGTTGTATATTTCTTCTATAGACATCGATAGTGTAACTGAGTGATTGAAACAAGTAGAAGGAGATTCCCACTGGTAGTATGATGTCAAGCGAGTGCCACGTGCTGCTCGTGAGAGAATTCCATGTATCGATAAGGAAATTGGTGTATTTGAAATAAGCCAACAGCGAGAGGTCAATCAGCACACTCAGCGTCATCAGCACTGTCCTCCACCCACCATTTTGTTTGCTCATTATCTTTGCAATGCAGAAGTCAGAGACAGACACCACAGCCAAGATACAGAAATGTGTCCCACTGCTTTTGTAGTAAAAGTAATAAGAGAAGAGCGTCACGAACAAGATACGTGCAACGTCTTTCTTTCTTAAGAGATAGTAGAACAAGGTGAAGAACAAGAAGGCAAACAAGAAAAAGCCACTATTAAATATAATAGGTGCCTTGCTGTCGTAAGCAAACTGTTCTAAAAACAATTTGAGATTAAGATTCTCAAACATATCTTGTTAAGCGTTAAGGTTCAGTACTGATTGTATTGTCTTCGTCGTTCTCGTTGTCTTTGGTTTTCTCGTCGTATTGTCTTTTAGCGTTGATGAGTGCTGTTGCCAGCAGTTGTGCGTGGATGGTGTAGCCCTCTGCGGTGTAGTGAATGGAATCGGCTGTCATGAGTCTTGCACGTTTCCAGTTCTCTGCCGCGATGGCTCCGCCAGCCATATCGAGTAGGTCCCAGATTGCTATATCGTGTGTGTTGCAGAAGTCTATCTGACAGTCTGCCACCACCTTATTACGCGGGTTATTCACGCGTGTGAACGTCTTCTTGTCTGCGCGGAATAATTTTTTGTAAGCACCAGGCGCTGTTGTGAATAACAATGTCGTTGTTGAGTCACTACCCCTCATCACTCTGTCGTAGAATGTTTGCAGCAGACGTGTGTATCGTTCAGTTGAGAAGTTCTCATCGTTGGCTTCGTTCGTACCCAATGCCACGATGAGCAGGTCGGGTTTGTAGGCCAAGATTTTATTCATCAGTTCGTCCTTCAAGAAGTAATTCAGTTGTACACCTATCTTACTATACGATTCAAAGCAGAAGTCCCAGACACGCGAAAGTGTGTCATTCAGTTGTGTTGGCAACACTTTCCCCGCCACGTGTGAGTCTCCAATCATCAGCACCTTGGGACGACGTCCACATTCTTCCTTATTCTCTTTTGCCAGAGAGTAGTTGTTCAGTTTCTCAAAGAATCCATTCAGACAGTGCGCATTATCGATACGGTTTGTTTGGTGTCCACGGAAGGTGTTTATGATTGAATCGGGATTGAGGTTCCCAGCAACAGCATTTGTCAATGTGTTCATGTTTAATGCGATGAATGCTATAAGTAATCTACCATATTTCATAACTAATCATGTTCTGCGTACTCGTTCTTTTTCTCCTTTACAAATTGAGCATATTGTTTATACCCATCCAGTAAGTCCTTATATAATCTCTTTGCGATGGTTTCTCCCCCCTTACCATTGATGTGTGTGTAGTCTTTTGACACGAGGCTTGGTTTTTGTTCAGCCATCTCTGCAGCCCCTCCGAGCGACAACATCGTTTTGTTGAGGTCCCAGAAGCAGCACCCCAGTTTACGAGCCAGGTCTCTTTGACAGTTAGCTAGTTCGGTTGAGGACGGGTACGACTCCAGTCCCTTCCCTGTACGTCGTGCTCTGTCGCCTATGCTGACGACTAAGATGGCTGCGTTGGGTGCGTATTGTGCTATTTTTCTGATGCCTTTCTCCGTTACCCTCATATATGACGAGTAGTTAGCGCCAGCCTCAGAGCTTGCCATGTTCAGTCCGTAGCCTAAGATGATGAGGTCGTATTGTCGTTCCTTGAAGAAGTCCTTTGCGATGCTGTCATTCATTGTGGCGAATTGCATGCCGTTAGTGCTTCTGATGCCGAAGTTATCTAAGCAAATGCCTCGTTGTGTTTCCATCGTAGCGCCGTAGGCAACGGCAGGTTTCGGAGTAAGACTGTTCACTATCCATTTCACTTCTTTTATATTACCCCTCACCATCTTCATGGTCATATATTCTCCTATGATGGAGTCACATATTTTTGTCTTTTGTCCATTGATTTCTGCCACCACGTTGATGTTGTCTTGTGTACGATAATAGAAAGCCGACATGTTTCCTTTGTTTGAGCGTTTCTCGTCGTGCGATGAGATTGCTTTTATGCTCATCCAGGCCGTTGCGGCTGTTGACTGGAAGTACATACCATCCACGCCTAACAGTTCACTGTTCTTATGCTTATCTGTGAGACAGTGTTCGCTCCAGTTCTCTTGTTGTGACACTACAGAATTACGTAAGTGTGCCACAGGGTGGTGCACATAGACATATCCTGCGCCGCTACCACCGAATTTCTTTTGCAACAGCGTACGCAAGTCTTCTGTCAGAATATCGCCCTCGATGAATGAGTCGCCGAAATAAGCTATGCGGATAGGTCTGTCCAGAGAGTCTTTCAGGAGCAGTTGTTTATAGAAGATACTGATGCCACGGTTCAGAGCGTTGGAGTCATTCAGTGCACTATAGTCATGTAGATAAGTGTTTTGCAACACGAATCCCACCGCACAACTGTCGAGTATTTCCTCCTCACTCCTCTCACTTCTCTCACTCCTCTCACTTCTCTCACTCCTCTCTCTGATATCTGCGAGCAGGTCCACCTCCCTGGTCTTGATGTTATTTGTCAGTGTGGCAGATGGCAAAAATTGTAGTAACAAGCACCCCGTTACTACAATCAATGTGAAGAGAAATGTTTTTATCTGTTTCAACTCTCTAACGTTCCTATTTCTGTGGCCTTTTGCTTTGTCGTTTCAGCCACTTTTGTTTACGCTGTTCGTACTCCTCCCGTTTCTGTTCCAAATAACCATCAGCCATCAGAGTCCCAGTTTCTTTGCAATCTTCTTAGGCAATGCTTTTTTGTTGACCATGAAGTCCATTGTCTTCTGCACGATGAAGTTCTCAGTCATGTACCAAATACCTTTGTATTCACCATACAGTCCCCATGAGTTCTTCACCATATAGTATTTTCTTCCATATTGGTCTTTAGCGATGCCATAAATCAGCATGCCGTGGTCGTCGGTGAGTTCCCAGTTATCATATTCCTTCTGTCGAGCTTCCTGTGAAGGAGTTTTCTCAGGAGCGCGGAATCCCAACTTATGTACTTCGTTTTTCTTCTCGTTCGACGTCATCTTCAGCCATTTAGCCATATCGCTACCTTCAAGTCCTTGCTGTGCCTCTTCGTCATAGAGCACTGCCAGTCCCTGTCGAGTGAATCCTGCTTCAGACACGTCACCACCCCATGCTACTGTGTAACCATTCATGATAGCATTTTCAATGACCTCAGCCATCTCGTCGATAGGCAGGTTATAACTACCAGGTTGGCGCCAGTTGTCTTGCACTTCTACAGGGAAGGTCTCATAGAATGGGTGATGAGTGAACGATGTGATGCTGATGTAGTCGTTCCAGTCCAGTCCCAGACTCTGTGCGAATGTCTTTGGAGTATATTCCTTACCCTCATACGTGAATGTCTCAGGACACTTGCCCAAGTAAGAGTCTAATATAGCCTGCAGCCCTTGTTTCCAGTTAGGGGTGATGGTCTTAGCTGTGCTCTTTGCCACAGCGTCCACATAAGGTTCCATGAGTGCGAAGAACTCGTTGAAGTTATTGAGCGTATCTCCGTACATGGTACCAGGCAGAGGCATAGCTGTCTCTGGGCAGATTCCGTAGTCGCGCATCACTGCCAATACGTCGTAGGCAGCACCGCCTTGTGAGAACTGTGCATCGCCGTGCATGCGAACCTTCACTATGGCACGGTCCATATAGTTCTTATTACAAACGAACATCTCACTCAGGTCATACGTCTTCCCCGACTTCCTCAAAATCTCTGACTCGAAGAATGAAAGGGTGGAGTAGTTCCAACAAGTGCCAGAGCGTGCTTGGTTCTTGATGCTTGTGATAGGTAATTCTTTCACTACTGTGAAGACAGGCTTTTCTGCCTCTTCCGTCTGTGCGCACACGCCCATGCAGAAGGCACAGGCTACCATGCTTAAAAATAATTTCTTTGTCATATTTTTCTTTTTTTTTATTTATTTTTATCCTCTCACTCCTCTCACTTCTCTCACTTCTCTCACTTCTCTCACTTCTCTCACTCCTCTCACTTC
>R20__coassemble_965_pt1 | contig 18544 bp, 19 predicted proteins | sample R20__metabat2_high_PE_015 | metagenome-assembled genome bin R20 | reverse complement strand
AATAATTAACTTTGTACTTTATTAGTAGTTCTTAATAATTATTTTAACGTATAATGATGGCAGAAAATTATTTTGGCTTAGGCATTTGGGCAGTTATTTTGGTGGTAATAGTTTTAGCATTGTACTTTATACCATCATTTGTGGCATATGGTAAGAAAAATGCTTTAGCAATATTCATATTGAACTTCTTCCTTGGTTTTACCTTTGTTGGGTGGGTAGGTGCATTGGTTTGGGCCATCTGTACTCCTTCAAAAGACACTGAGATAAATATCTACAATGTAGGAGATAGTAGAAGAGAGACAAAGGTGGAGAGTGTAGCGGATGAAATAGAGAGGTTGTCAAAACTTAAGTCGGAGGGAGTCATCACAGAAGCAGAGTTTAATAGTTTGAAAAGTAAACTGTTGTAGTATTTGTAGTAAGAAGAGAAATAGATGGAAGGGAACTTGTTATCAAAGATAAACTCGCCTGAGGACTTGCGAAAATTGAGCGTAGATGAACTGCCTCAATTATGTACGGAGTTACGAGAAGACATAATAAAGGAACTATCTGTCAATCCTGGACATCTGGCTTCAAGTCTGGGCGTGGTGGAACTGACAGTGGCGTTGCATTATGTATTTAATACCCCGTACGATCGATTGATGTGGGACGTAGGACATCAGGCTTATGGACATAAGATTCTGACGGGACGACGTGAGCAGTTCTGCACAAATCGTAAGTTGGGTGGATTGCGTCCGTTCCCTTTCCCTGCAGAGAGCGAATATGATGTGTTCTGCTGTGGTCATGCAAGCAACTCCATCTCAGCATCTCTCGGTATGGCTGTTGCTACACGTCTGCATAATGATAATCGTAAGGTGGTGGCTGTCATAGGTGATGGTGCCATGAGTGGCGGATTGGCTTTTGAGGGGTTAAATAATGCCTCAAGTACGCCAAACGATATGCTCATAATTCTCAATGACAACAATATGTCTATTGACAACAGCGTGGGTGGGTTGCGACAGTATCTGTTAGAAATCAACACAAATCATTACTATAACCGCCTGCGGTATAAGTTGTCAATGAAATTGCTGAAATGGGGAATACTCAATGACAATCGCAGAAAAGGGTTGATTCGTTTCAATAACAGCATCAAGTCATTGCTTTCCGGACGACGAAACCTCTTTGAGGGCTTGGACATTCGTTATTTTGGTCCGGCTGATGGTCACAATGTTAAAGAGTTGGTAAGGATACTGCGTATCATAAAAGATATGAAAGGTCCAAAGATGTTACATGTGCTCACAAAAAAAGGCAAGGGATATGCACCAGCAGAAGATAATGCCGTGATTTGGCACGCCCCTGGTTGTTTCGATACAGAGACAGGAGAAAGGAGAGACGAGAAAGGAGAGACGAGAGACGAAAGACATATGCCTCCTAAATTTCAGGATGTGTTTGGAAACACACTCTTGGAATTGGCACGAAAAAATGATAAGATAGTAGGAGTCACACCAGCCATGCCAACTGGTTGTTCGATGAATATAATGATGAAAGAACTGCCACAACGCACTTTTGACGTAGGAATAGCAGAGGGGCATGCAGTGACATTCTCTGGTGGAATGGCAAAAGATGGACTCATCCCATTCTGTAATATCTATTCTTCGTTTATGCAACGTGCGTATGACAACATAATACATGACGTGGCAACGATGAATCTCAATATGGTGTTGTGTCTTGACCGGGCAGGACTCGTGGGAGAAGACGGTATGACACATCATGGTGCGTTTGACTTAGCTTTCTTGCGTCCAATACCTAATCTCACTATCAGTTCGCCGATGAACGAACACGAACTGAGACATCTAATGTACACAGCTCAGTTGCCCGATAAAGGACCATTCGTGATACGTTATCCACGAGGAAGAGGTTCTCAGGTAGAATGGCACTGTGAAATGCAGGAGATAGAAGTGGGCAGAGGACGAAAACTTAAGGACGGAGATGATGTGGCCGTTCTCTCACTCGGTCCCATCGGTACGGAAGTACAGAAAGCCATAATCCTGGCAGAGATGCAAAGCCAAAACAATGGTAAACCTATCACGGTAGCGCATTACGATATGCGATTCTTAAAACCACTTGACATGGATATCATAAATCAAATAAAGGATTATGGAAAAGTGATAACAGTGGAGGATGGTGTCATTAGTGGTGGATTGGGTACGGCTGTTATGGAAGCACTTGATTGCCCAAAAACGACTATAGATAGACGTCTTATCAGATTAGGATTGCCAGATAAGTTTATTGAACACGGAACGGTGGCAGAACTTAGAGAAATTGTGAAACTGGATGCTCAGAGCATTGCAAAAACGATATTGTTATGAAAATCATTATAGCAGGAGCGGGTGCTGTAGGAATGCATTTGGCACGTATGCTGTCGAAAGATGACCAGAACGTGACATTGATTGACCAGAACATTGACAAACTTGCCAAACTGTCACAAGAACTGGATATCATGACATTGGGACAGTCACCGCTATCAATAAAAGCACAGAAGAATGCTGGTGTTGATGATGCAGACCTCTTTATAGCAGTCACACCTGATGAGAGTGTGAACATTACGTGCTGTATGATCGCAAAACAACTCGGAGCAAAGAAAACTGTGGCACGTGTTGATACCTATGAATATGTAGAACAAGAAAATAAGAAATTGCTCGCACCCTCAGGAGTAGATCACCTCATTTATCCAGAAAAAATTGCAGGGCAGGAAATTGCTGAATCCATGCAATATAGTTGGGTGAGGCAGTGGTGGAACTTTGATGGCGAACTCGTTCTGCTCAGTGTGAAGATACACCAACTGGACAACCAATTAATAGGTAAAACATTACGTGATATAAGTCAGGGTGGACATCAGTTTCATGTTGTAGCAATCATCCGTAGTGGTGATACTATCATACCATCAGGCAACGAAGTGATACTAGACCAAGATCTTGTCTTCTTCATGGCTAAACGAGGAGAGATTGACACCATACGACATCTCACAGGAAAAGATCATTATCCACAGGTGCGTCATGCAATGATTATCGGTGGAACAAAACTTGCTGTACGTGCTGACTGGGCCCTGTCAGATAAGTTGTCTCTCAAAATTATAGAACCAAATGAACAAGTGTGTGAGAGACTGAGTGAACAAACCAAGGATCGTACTCTCATCATCAATGGCGCTGGTTACGACATAGATTTGCTCAACGACGAGGGCTATGACAACCTAGATGCACTCATCGCTCTGACAGACAATGACGAAGAGAATATTCTCGCCTGTGTAGCAGCACGCAACCGCGGAATCCGTAAGACCATCGCACAAGTTGAAAACCTCGCATATATGAGTATGGCAGAGCAACTTGATATTGGCACCATCATAAACAAAAAGACCATCACTGCTAGCTACATCTATCAACACATGCTTAAAGCAGATGTGACAAATGTGAAGATACTAACCATAGCCGATGCTGACGTAGCAGAATTCATCGTAAAGGAGAATTCCATCATAAGTAAACGACCAATCAAAGATGTTGGTATACCACATAACGTAAATATAGGTGGACTGATAAGAAATGGTGATGGCATGCTCGTATCGGGAAATACGCAACTGAAAGTGGGAGATAGAGTCGTGGTATTCTGTGCGGGCAAGACATTAAATAAATTGGACAGATATTTTAAATGACAAACTGGAAACAAATATTTAAAGTATTAGGACTTCTGCTGTTGGTAGAGACAGGACAGTTGGCTGTCACTACGGTAGTGTCATTGCTATACGGAGAAGACATCACCAGCGTTGTCATACCGACAGCCATAACTATCGTGTTGGGGGTCATAGGAATGATCGTTGGCAGGAATGCTGGGAATAATATGGGACGTAAAGATGGATATATAATTGTGTCCGTCGTGTGGGTGCTCTTCACATTGGTGGGTATGCTTCCCTTCTTGATATCTGGTAGTATTCCTGATGTGGCAGGCGCTTTTTTTGAGTCTATGTCTGGCTTTACCTCTACGGGTGCAACTGTGCTTGACAGGATAGATTCATTACCTCGAGGCATACTCTTTTGGCGAAGTATAAGTCAATGGGTAGGAGGTATTGGTATCATTTTCTTCACCATTGCTATTTTACCAGCTTTCGGAGTGGGTGAAGTGAAACTCTTTGCAGCAGAGGCAACAGGTCCCATGCGAGACAAAGTACATCCACGCATCAGCGTAGCTGCCAAATGGATTGGTACGGTGTACCTCACTCTCACAGTAGCATGTATAGGTTGTTTGATACTATGTGGAATGAATGTTTTTGATGCCGTGAACATATCTATGACAACCACTGCAACCGGAGGTTTTGCACCACATATTGCTTTCTTCCACGAGCAGTTTCAGTCGCCAATGATTGAATATGTAATTGCAATCTTTATGTTGCTTTCGGGAATGAACTATACCTTACTCTTCTATTCATTTATGAAGGGTAAGTTTAAGCGTTTCTTTGCTGACAGCGAATTGCGCACTTATATCTTTATTGTCATGGGAGTAACAGTGGTTTGTACAGCAGTACTTACGATAGATAGATACATAAATGGTAATGTCATGTGGGATTGGAACCAGTTAGAACTCTCATTCCGAGAATCGCTCTTTACAATCATATCTATGCAAACCACAACTGGATTTGCGTGTACAGATTACACTCTATGGCCATCTGTCCTGCTACCATTCGTTATGTTGGTTATGTTCGTAGGAGCATGCAGTGGAAGTACTAGTGGCGGATTCAAATGTATACGTATTTCTATTTTATGGCACGTGTTGGGCACAGAAATAAAAAGGATACTTCACCCACGTGCTGTGCTTGCTGTAAAGATGCATGGTAATGTCGTTAGCAATCAAGTACAACGCACGTTATTAGCATTTATCTTTCTTTTCCTCGTTGCTCTCTTTGTAGGTATGTTTATACTCAGTCTTTGTGGACTGAATGCAGTGGATGCCTTTGCTGTAGCCATTTCATCAATCAGTAACGTTGGACCGACCATCAATACATATGGGCCAGCACACTCATACAGTGACTTAATTCCACTAGCCAAATATACTTGTTCATTCTTGATGCTCTTTGGACGTTTAGAGATTTTTCCGATACTGATCATATTCACACGAGCATTCTGGAAGAAAGACTAATAAAATGATACAAAAAAACAACCACACTTATATTGTTGATAGTGTGGTTGTTCTTTTTATGGTGATGCTTAGTCTTTGCGACGTTTTGTACCAAGTTCTATTTCCTTTACATCACAATACTGTTGTTGGCCATACTTGATTCGTAAAAGTAGATAGACCTTACCTGGGTCATGCTTCTCATCTCCAGCAATCTCCACCACATAACGAAGTGCACTATTGGCTTCAAGTGTGTCTATTGGACAAGGATCAGAAATAAGAATGTGCTTTGTCTTATTTGCCATTACCACAGGAACAATACCATAGAGTGGGGTGTCACCTGTGTTGATCAAGTCAAAATAAATCTGTGCGGTCTCATTCTTGCTCAACAGACCATCACCATTATCGTCGGCATAGGTGATATTAGCAATCTCAAGTGCAGATATGTCTGTACTGTTTTGCAAACTCTTTCGGTAGTTGTAATTTCTTGGACCATGATAGTAGTTCTGGTACTTATAACTATGTGCCAAACTGCCAACGACAGCACCATCCATAGCACCAACGAAAGACACTGGACGATGATAGCCCGTTTGTTGACCAGGAAGTCCCCAACCAGTGAGTGAGGTAACGTTATTGGTTGTGGCTGTCCTTGCGTGTTGTCCTCGTACTACTTGTCGTCCTATCTTGCGACCAAGTTTAGCTCCCGCTATTTCATAATGCTCTATGTCGTCAGTCTGAGCACATACGAACAGACCATTCAGGAGTAAAGTGATTAAAAATAAAAGTTTCTTATTCATAGTTATTACCAGTTATCGTCTTCACCAACCATTCCATTCTTAATAGCCTCTTCTATCTTATCCATCAAAACTTGTGAATAAGAATAAGACATAATCAAAGATTTTGAAGAAGTCTTCTTTGCACCAAAAGCATCCTTTGCTGCAAAAGGATAAGTCTGGTCAAGTGGCCAGGTCTCATTTACGTCTTTTGTTTCAACCTTGCCATCACTGATACCTGCAGAGATTTGTCCTAAGATACCTCCTCCTACAGACTTCAAGACGTTATATGCTTGCAAAGAATAAGTGACACGACATCTACCTTCCTTTATATCAACTCGTATAATTGGACGGATAGACACATTGTATTTATTGGAACCGCCAGTATGAGTTGCGACACCTTCAACGGAACCCTGAGCAATGATGCAACCCATTTCTTTGTCATTCAACTTGATTGTGGAGTTAGCATCGTTAAATGTTGCTGTGAACCAATAGTTCAGTGTTGTATATAACTGAGCAACAGAACGTCCAGGAGCCTCTATCACTTGGATGAAGGTCAATGCATTGTTCTTATCTAAAGTCAATGTCGCATTTGATCTGAGGTTTTCAGCGATATCCACCCATTTATTACCATACAGATTTTCTGCGTACTTTTCAAGTTCTTCTGCTCTCATCAGTTGAGCATTGGCACTGATTGCACAAACAAAGAGTGCCATCATCACAAAAATTTTTCTCATAAGACGTGTATTTTTAGTTTAGTTTATAATTTAATTAAAATTCGTATCCAATCTTTATATTAAGACTTTCGGCATTTAAGTTTCTGTTATATCTGGTGTAATGCATGCTATTAGATGATGTAAATTTGTCAAACGTTTGAAACTGTAAGTTCTCATAGACATACCCGAAAGAGAGATTGATGGCTTGTCTATCCCACGTTGCGAAACGTACACCTACGGATATATTTGCATATATACCACCACTGTGGGTGAGGTAATAACCCAATCTACCATCCACGTATGGAGTGATATTGGACTCAATAAACGTAATTCGTCCATCAGCAAACAATGGCACATCTACGTTTTTCTTTCTTACATCCAACGGAATATCCATTGCTGGTGAGGCGTAGTCTTCCATGATATGCAAACCAAGTCCACCACCTAAAAAAACATATGGATTAAACTGATAACCATGAACCGTATTGATTTCAAATCGACCAAATTGATAATCACCCACACCAAATGCATATCCAAAATCAAACATACCATGATAACCCTTTGAGAGACTGTGATTTTCGTTTAAAGTTTTATAAAATGAATCCTTTACGGCTTTCTTGTACGCGCCCGACATGTCTGATTCTAACACGCTTCTTCTATCTGACTGCCCAAATGCTGAAACAGAAACAATGGCGTACAAAGAACAAAATAATAATAATTTTTTCATATCTTATGTGTTTTAATTCTGAGATTCTATTTTACGAATGCAAAGATATGTATTTTTTAACATATTTACAAATTTAATTATATGCATAGTTACAAAATAAAATTGCTAATTATACGTTATCTTATTAGTGAAAAGAAAATTGGCATATTTAGTCCGTGCAAGATTTAATGTAGCATTGATATTGTCTTTTATGATGATATCAATGCCTATCATAGCACAAACTCGTAAGGTGATGAATCGACCATATATCGACCAACGCCCTTATCATTATGGGTTTTTGGTGGGATTGAATGTGCAGGATTTAGAGATTGAAAATAACGGATATATAGATGAAAATGGAAATCAGTGGTTTGCAGACGTACCAGATTATAATCCAGGATTCAGCGTGGGTATTTTAGGAGAGTTACGTCTGAACACACACTTAGCATTGCGTGTTATTCCAACAATGCACTTTGGACAGAAGAATGTTACATTCAGAAATTATGCTACAGGGGACACTGAGTTTCAAGAGATTCGTAGCACATATATATCTGTTCCGTTAGATGTGAAGTTCTCTGCAGAACGATTTAATAATTTTCGCCCATATATGATGGCAGGAGTCAATCCTGTGTATGACCTCACGGTTAAGAAAAACAGAAATTTATTGGTAAATAACTTTGATTGTTTTTTGGAAATAGGAATGGGTTGCGATTTTTATTTACCATTCTTTAAGTTTATTCCCGAAATAAAATTCTGTTACGGATTGACTAATATAATCAAGACCACACGAACAGATATTACACAAGCCACGTCTCCAGTATTTACGAAGTCTGTGAACGGTGGCACATCTAAAATGATTGTAGTGTCTCTTTATTTTGAGTAAACATCAAAATTTGAAACCTATCTGTGTGATACCTTGAACAGTATCTGTTTGCATCACTTGGCTTATACGTACTTGAAGCGACTTGAACTGACTAAAACCCTTAATGGAATCAAGAGGGTATTCTATGCTTTTATGAACCAATCCAGTACCTTGCTGTTCATCTGCTTCATTAAATAATTGTACGCTTATTGTATCGCTTCTTAGTTCGCCTATATTGACCAATAAACGTAGGTATTGATAGCGATACGCTTCTGTAGCTCGCACTATAATAACAGGGTGGGAGGCCAGTTTTTGAGTGCTGAGTGATACTGAATCCACTTCAAACAACAGAGTATCTTCATGGTGCCAAATGCCACTGATGGATTTATATTGACAATAGTCACCCTCTCCACTACAAGAATAGAGAAATAGGAGGAATAGAAAAATTATAATATTTAAGGTCTTTGACATTAGCTTTGGGCGTCTCTTGTCTTTCGTTTCTTTTTCTTCTTAGTTTTATCAAAGCGGTTGATGTTGTCTTGTTCAATTAGATCCTTTCGTATTGGGGCTACAGGCTCACCTTCTTGCAGACGTTCTGGCTTTTGTCCTGCGCGATTCATCCGTATGACTTCAAAAGCACGTTGTGCACTTATGGTGACTGCATTTACGAATTGACGCTTATCTGTTGAATATGTTATCTGACGAGTAAGTATGTCCACTTTTAAAAAATAATATTCCTGGTCGCGAGTGTATAATACAATCTCACGCGAAGGAAGTTTTTTTAACTGCTCTACATATTGATCCACTTCATAATTCATACAACACTTTAACTTAGCACATTGTCCTGCCAGTTTCTGTGGATTGAGTCCGATGTCTTGAAATCGTGCGGCATTGGTTGATACGCTCACAAATTGTGTCATCCACGTAGCACAACAAAGTTCACGCCCACATGGTCCGAGACCACCTATTCTACCAGCTTCTTGGCGTGCACCTATCTGTTTCATTTCAATACGTATGTGAAATGCAGCAGCAAGGTCTTTTATGAGTTGTCGGAAGTCAACACGACCGTCAGCGATGTAATAGAATATGGCTTTTGTTCCGTCGCCTTGATACTCGACATCACCTATTTTCATCTCAAGTCCAAGTCCTTTGGCTATCTGACGTGAGCGAATCATGGTGTCATGTTCAAGTGCGCGTGATTCCGTCCATTTCTCTATATCCATCGGGCGTGCTTTCCGAAAGATACGTTTCAATTCCACATCTGGTCTGAGGTTTGCTTTCTTCATCTGCAAGGCAACAAGACGTCCGGTCATAGTGACAGTACCAATATCATGACCAGGACTAGCTTCCACTGCAACCACATCACCTTTCTGCAAATGAAGATGATTGGAATTGATAAAATAACCTTTTCTTGGAGCTTTGAATTCCACTTCTATGATATCACTTGCCAAATCATTATCTGGCAGGTCTGCCATATAATCATATGAGTTGAGCTTACCTGGAACTTTATTGCATCCCTTGATGGAAATGCCCCTTTCGCCATCACCTACTTTATATTCATTCATTGTCTTTTATTTTATTTTGTTATACCCTTCTTTATTAACACTATCATTTTCAGAGCGAAGTCAAAGAAGAGAATCTTACCATTTACGTTACGAATAACATCGCGCTGACATAGAGCGAGTTCATTCATTATATCTATTACATTTGATTCATTTATGTATGGGGAGAAATTTTTTGAAAACTGTTGTTCTTTCTCGTCCATATATACTATCTCTGGATTATGGAAGTTATTGATGAAATTCTCTCGTGTCATTCGTTGGCAGTAGTCAAGAAAACGTTTTTCTTTCTCTCGTCCCATTGTCGCAATATCTTCACTCCAACGCTTTAACCCTTTTACATTACGCTGATAAGCCATTCTCATCAGTTCCACATAATTAGCAAAGAACTCCTCCCACTCCGAGGCATCACTAATCAAACGTAGTGCTTCGGTCATATTTCCCCTTGAGATGCGTGTGATGGATTGTGCATCAGCTGGTCTTACATGATACTGTTCGGTGAGAGTACGCACCATGTCTTCGTGTGCTATCTTTGGTACATGTATCATTTGTGTGCGAGATCGAATTGTGGGAAGGATTTGTTCTGGATCCTCTGATATCAGTAAAAACAACGTCTTCTGTGGTGGTTCCTCCAAGAGTTTCAGCATCTTATTGGCACATTGTAAATTCATCTTCTCTGGAAGCCACATTATTACGATTTTATATCCTCCCTGGTTGGATTTCAATGATAGTTTCTTAATAAGGTTGATGCTTTCATCAACATAAATTAAGAGTTGTCCAGTATCTGCACCTATCACATCCAGCCATTCCGAATAAGATATGTAGGGATTATTTAACACCATTGTGCGCCACTTCTCTATGAAGAGATCTGATGTGCCTGCACCTTCCTTTTTCTTAAATACGGGGAAAGAGAAATGAAGATCTGGATGTTGAAGTGTTTTCATCATTGCCTCACCACTCTCATTTACAGCAAGTAATTGTGTGGCAATGGCAAGCGCCAAAGCATAGGCGCCATTTCCTTCTGGGCCGTAGAGCATCAAAGCATGTGGAAGTCGTCCTGTTTCGATTTCCTGTACGAGTTGGCTCTTGACCGTTTCTTGACCTATGATTTCACTAAAATCCATATTTTTTTACAAAGTTACATTTTTTTTTCGTAACTTTGTGCAATAAACAAAAAAAACGAAAAATTATTTTTTTTAAAATTAATAGATATGAAATTCAACGATTACAATTTTGCTGGTAAAAAAGCAATCGTTCGTGTGGACTTCAACGTGCCACTCGATGAAAACGGTAAGATTACAGACGATACTCGTATCCGTGGCGCTATGCCTACTCTGAAACAAATACTTGCAGAGGGTGGAAGTGTCATAATTATGTCCCACATGGGCAAACCAAAAGGAAAGGTAAATCCTAAGATGTCGCTGAGACAAATTGTTGATCCTGTTTCAGAACAGCTTGGCGTGAAGGTACAGTTTGCTGATGATTGTGCAAACGCAAAGGTACAAGCAGATGCCATCAAACCAGGTGAGGCGTTGCTCTTAGAAAATCTGCGTTTCTATCCTGAAGAAGAAGGTAAGCCTGTAGGCATAGACAAAGAAGATCCAACATATGATGCAGCTAAAAAAGAGATGAAAGAGCGTCAGAAAGAATTCGCAAAGACATTGGCATCTTATGCGGATTGTTATGTAAATGATGCTTTTGGTACTGCACATCGCAAGCATGCTTCAACGGCTGTCATTGCTGATTATTTTGATAAAGACAATAAAATGCTTGGATTGCTCATGGAGAAGGAAGTACAAGCTGTTGAAAATGTACTTAATAACATCAAGCGCCCATTCGTCGCTATTATGGGTGGTAGTAAAGTCTCTACAAAGATTGACATAATCAATAATCTTTTGGGTAAGGTTGATAAACTCATCCTCTGTGGTGGTATGACTTATACTTTTGCAAAAGCACATGGTGGTACAATCGGTAATTCAATAGTAGAATTAGACAAGTTGGATGTTGCTTTGGGTGTTGAAGAGACTGCAAAGAAAAATGGAGTGGAATTGGTTCTTGGTACAGACTCAGTATGCTGCACAGGTTATGACTTTGGTACATTCTCTGTTAAACCAGGCGCACAAGTTAAGGTGTTCCCTACAGCAGCCATAGAAGAGGGATGGGATGGATTAGACGCAGGTCCTATCAGCCGTGAGAAATTCAAAGCTGCTCTCAAAGGTGCAAAGACTATACTTTGGAATGGCCCTGCGGGATGTTTTGAGTGTGATGATTTCTGTGAGGGTAGTCGTGCTGTAGGCGATGCTGTTGCAGAAGCAACTGCTGAAGGTGCTTTCTCTCTTATTGGTGGAGGTGACTCTGTAGCTTGTGTTCACAAGTTTAATATGGAAGACAAGGTAAGTTACATTTCTACTGGTGGTGGTGCTTTACTTGAAGCTATCGAAGGTAAGACTCTGCCAGGAGTTGCTGCCATTGAAGGATAACATAATGTTTAAGCTAAGAATTTTAGCAAAAATATCTATTTTTTTCGTGTTCGTATGTTTCTCTGCATGCGGGCACGAAATTGTGAAAGACACAAACACATACGATTCTACGGCTTTTCATATAGCCGTATTACCCATAGAGGAATGCGATGCGTTTAGACGAGCTGACTCTTTAGGATTATATGACTCGCTTGGCATAAAGGTTCAGTTGTTAGAGTATGAATCATTGATTGACGAAGATACTGCGCTCTTGGCCAATTATATTGACATGATGGTATGCGACAGTGTACATCGCGAATATATCAATAAACGTATGCCCGTGAAACAGGTTATGACGGGCAGACTTAACTTGTCGTTAATGATGAATAAAGAGTCAGTAACTTCTAAAATAACAGAATTAAAAAATAAACTTGTAGCTTGTGCACGTAACAGTGTTGATTGGTATTTTATGGACAAGATAGCTAATCGTGCTAACCTGCAAACAAAAGACGTCAATCGTCCACTCATCAATAACATACGTATTCGCACAACCATGCTACTTGCTAATCAATATAACGGGGCAATGCTACCTGAACCATGGGCAACTATGTGTGAAGAGAAGGGCGCAAAACGTATCTTCAAATGCCAAGATATCAATGCCAAGATGTTGAGCGTAATTGTTCCAGATAGTACATGGAAACACAAACAAAAAAAGATAAATCTTATTATTAAGGCTTACGAGCTTGCATCAAAGTAGCATCATAAAGCAAGTGCAACTGTTGCTTATCAATGTCAACGTGGTTAAGATAGGCACTGAATTTCCAAAAGGCAGTCTTAAACTTATCTGTAGTATCACCTGAGGATTGCTTTAATAACTCAGTATAAAAATGGCTATAATATTCATAAGCCAATTGTTTGTCACCTTGTGCTAATGCAATATGTCCCAACATTATAGTATCTGAAAGTTCTGCATATAGTTTACTAGACTTATCATATTGTTTTGTCATAAACAATCCCCAAGCAAGCATTTGCTTGCCAATCATGGAATCTTCATCTAAATAAATCACTTTGTAAAGTAGAGAGACTGCATCTTGATAAGACTCTAGGGCAAAGAGACATTCTGCCTTTTTCAAAATAAACTTTAACTTGTTCGGTTCTTGTTCTAACAGTTGGTCAAGATAGTTAATTGTAATTTCATACTTTTGTTGCTGAAAAGCTATTTGTGCAATGTGTTGTATGGTCCATTTTGAATTGGGTTGTAATTTATCTGCTATTAACAAAGTATCAAGTGCTTCAGGCATATTGAGTTTTTGTTCGCAGAATCCTATCTTTTGCCATAACTCTACGTCATCTTCTATCTTTTTTGGTTCAAGATATAAAAACATTTCTCTTGCATCTGCATATTCACCTCTTTTCATAAAAAACTCTGCTAATACAGACAATTGCATGGTGTCTGAGAGTAATGAATTCATTGACTGCCGATGCATAGGTGAGAAACTCCGTAACTGCTTATCGAAAGGATTAAAAAACTGTCCATGCAAAGGATGAACTACAAAGAAACGATATAAGTCGTGAACATAACAGCGTATTATATATGAAACGTTATTTGATAACTCTGCCATCCCCTCCATATCCAAATCACCTGCGTCTTGTAAGGCATTCATTTCTTCCTTAAGTTGTTTCCCAAATACATCCTCTCCCTTTGTTCCCATCATAAGTGCAAACGAATACTTATCGGAATCACAGAAAGGGGCCATAAGAAGCATCTTTCTCACTGTTTGTGATACGGTAATGCCCTCTTGCAATACTACATCTTCGTAGTAAGGGAAAAACCAATGAGATATATTATTGAAAAAAGGATAGATTTTTTGTGAACCAAAACTAGCCATATTGATATCTGCCCCCTCTTTTAGCATATTAGTCATTTGATTCATCTTCTTCACAAATATCTCGTCTCCGTTATTCAACCACTCCGGATTTTCCCCTTCCTCAAATTCTTCTTTTGAGATATCTCCAGACATCAAATTAGTGATATTTTTGCTTTTTAAAATATTCGGCATAATATCATTATTGATTTTGTTAGTCACGCTATCTGTTAATTTGCTGTATTGTAGATTGGACAAAATGACGTAACACATATCTACAAATTCAGAATTATCCTGTAATAAGCGAAAACGTGATTCTATCTGTGGGTAGTGATTCATTCTACCATCATAACGTATTATGGATAGCAGAAACCCTGTTAAAGCACGCACTTGACAATCAACAGGCAAATCCTTTTGTGCATCTAGAAGGAACATCAGTTTTCGTTCATCGAACATCTCCATTATGGCTAACATGATAGCTGATATGTAAGCAGGCACAAAACGAGCATTCTCTTCATCAGTATCGTAAATCCATTCTCTTACCAATATTTCATCTTCATCTGTCCATAAATCAGAAGTCCAGATATAGCAAAATTTTTCTTCGGGAGTGTCGTGTGATTTCGTAACAGATTTGCAATATTCTTGTGAAGGTGACTTATGCAAACGAATCAAACGATTAGCTTGATCATTTATACTATATGATTGTTGTATAAGTGTCTGACGGAATTTACTATCCAGTTCCGTGTTTTCATCAACAATCATCTTACATATATGTTCAGCATACTGTGTACGCACATTTTGAAGAGTAGAAGAGAGCACGTCATTTCCTATCTGTTCTGTCTTCACGAAAAGCCATTCAAGTGCTTCTGCCAAATTTTCCTCTGCAAGTAGGTTATATATATTTTTCATCCTTTAAGAGTAATAACGCCATCCCTTCTGACGTCCACTATATTGTGCTCTTGAGAACGAGAAGAAATGTATGTCTGGAATAAATTTCAAGTCAAAATCATTCTCCTCACGATAAACGATTGCAATAGCGTCCATATGAAGAGGAGTATCTGAATCAATATGGTTGAGTTTGATATAATAAGATATTGCACTTTGTATGTGTTGCATTTTTCTTGCATTGATAGCTTCTTCTGGGGAACCATATATCGCAGATACTCGTCTGCGAGTCTTTACTTCAATAAAATGCAATTCGCCTTGTTTCTCTGCTACTAGATCCAATTCACATCCACGATGCAAATTCCAATTATGATGTAATATCCTGTAACCTTGCTTACGAAGATAATCGGCAGCCAATTCTTCACCCGTCTGACCGAGTTTCCATTTATCTGTCATGAGAGTATATTCCAAAGTTTATCTTTCAATGTATCTAGTCCCATACCTGTAATGGAAGAAATAAATACCGTTTCAATCCCCTTGGGTAAATCTGCCCTAGTAGCTTGATTCTCAGTTGTTATATCACATTTTGAAACGGCCAACATACGTCTCTTATCTAATAACTCAGGATTATACGTTATGAGTTCGTTTAGCAGAATTTCATAATCTCTTTTTATATCTTCACTATCTGACGGAATCATAAAAAGGAGTACAGAATTTCTTTCGATGTGGCGTAAAAAACGTAGTCCCAATCCTTTCCCTTGACTTGCACCTTCAATTATGCCAGGAATGTCGGCAATAACAAAACTCTTATTGTCACGATAGGAGACAATACCCAACGATGGTTCTAGGGTAGTGAAAGGATAATCGGCTATTTTAGGTTTTGCAGCAGAGACGGAAGAGACAAGGGTAGACTTTCCTGCATTAGGGAAACCAACCAATCCTACATCAGCAAGAAGTTTCAGTTCTAGTATAACTTCCATTTCTACTGCTGGCTCTCCCGGCTGGGCATAACGTGGTGCCTGATTAGTGGATGTGGCAAAATTAAAATTACCCAATCCTCCTCGTCCACCTTTCAATAAAACAACCTCTTGACCGTCTTCTGTCACATCGCACAGGAACTCATGATTATCAGCATTAAATGCCATAGTGCCAAGTGGTACTTCTATAACTTTATCTGCCCCTTTTTTACCTGTACTACGATTTTCATGGCCATCATCACCATGTTCTGCAAAGACATGACGATCATAACGTAGATGCAGTAATGTCCAATAGTTTCTATTCCCACGCAGAATTACGCTACCACCATTCCCGCCGTTACCTCCATCTGGACCTCCCTTTGGTACGTATTTAGCACGATGCATATGGGTAGAGCCTTTTCCTCCCTTACCTGATCTGCAATATATTTTTACGTAGTCTATGAAATTACTATCAGCCATGTTCAAATGATTATGACATTAAAGATTATCCAAGAAATCTGTAATTTCTTTCACCATTCGATCCTTATCTCCCTTCCAGGTAAACACATTACGAATGCCTTCTTTCTCAAACCATTCAGCAAGTGGTTCTGTCTGTTTATGATATACCTCGAAGCGAGCTCTGATTGTTTCTTCATTGTCGTCAGCTCTTCCTTGTTCTTCTGCACGTTTAAGAAGACGTGACATAAGCGTTTCTTCATCCACAACAAGTTCTATCATAACTCCCATATCATGTCCACGTTCAGAGAGCATTTGCTTGAGCGCCTCTGCTTGTGGTATTGTACGTGGGAAACCATCGAAGATAACACCTTTGCCTGATGCTTGCTCATCATATTTTTTAGCAAGAATTTCTATCATAAGTTCATCAGGTAATAACTGGCCTTTGTCAATTATCTGTTGAGCGGTCTTACCTAGTTCAGTACCTGCTTTTATCTCAGCACGGAGTACATCTCCCGTGGAGATATGCCCCATACCATATTTTTGTTTTATTTCTTCGCTGTATGTCCCCTTTCCACTGCCAGGAGCACCAAAAATTATGATGTTTTTCATTCACAAACTTTATAAATATCCTTTAAATTGCGTGCCATACCATTATAGTCAAGACCATAACCAATAATGAAATCATTTGGTATTTCCATCGCTGCATATTTTACCTCTAAATCATCCACTTGTAATTTATCTGGTTTTTGGAGGAAAGTACAAATATCAATCTTTCCGGCGCCACGACTCTTGAACATAGGGATCACGTTATGCATGGTTATGCCAGTGTCAACAATGTCTTCAACAATAATTACATCACGTCCTGCGAGGTTGGCACTTACACCAATCAATTCGCGGACTGTTCCTGTTGTCTTCACACCATCATACGAAGCAAAACGCGAGAATAATATCTCTGGTGTAAAGGTAAGGTGTCGTACTAAGTCTGCAGCAAACATGAATGCACCATTCAAGATACAAACCATCACTGGACTTTTACCAGCATAATCTTTGTTGAGTTTTTCTGCAACTGCTTTCACTGCCTCCTGAATTTGTGATTCAGGAATAAATTTTTCGAAGTCTCTGTCAAGAATGTGTATTTTCTCCTCCATATGGCAAATTTTATAATGATTCAATTTGCATACAAAGGTACAAATTTATTTTGTATCTATCAAATTTTTTTATATCTTTGTGCTTGTAAATTCTACAATTATGGAGAAAACGGAAAATAAGTACATCACGGTGGCATATAAACTTTATGTGACAGATGAAAAAGAAAACATCAAAGACGATTTAGTTGAGGAGTGTAACGAGGAACATCCATTTTTGTTTCTCTCAGGTATGGGGCAGGTGTTACCAGCATTTGAATCAAATGTGGAAAACATACAAGAGGGGGATAATTTTGATTTTGTCATTCCTTGTGAACAGGCTTATGGACCATTTGATGAGCAGCTCATGTTTGACGTGTCAAAGGACATATTCTGCATAGATGGTAAGTTTGACAAAGAACACATATACGAAGGTGCTATAGTGCCTTTGCAGTCGGCAGATGGTCATCAATTCAATGGTATAATCATACAGATAAAAGAAGATGCTGTTACGGTTGATCTCAATCATCCACGTGCAGGAGAAGACCTTCATTTTGTTGGTAAGGTAGTAACAAATCGTCCTGCCACAGAAGATGAAGTATCTGGCATGAAAGCTATGATGAGTCATGAAGGTGGTTGTTGTTGTGGATGTGATCACTGCGAACATGACGGCTGTGATGGGCATCATCATGATGGTTGTGATTGTGGTTGTCATTAAACAAATATGAATACTTTCGGAAATATCTTTAGACTTACTACGTTTGGAGAGAGTCATGGAATTGCTATTGGTGGTGTGATAGATGGTATGCCTTCAATGGTCAATGTTGATATGGACTTTCTCAAAACAGAGATGGAACGCAGGCGTCCTGCTCAATGCGTCACAGATACTCAAAGGAAAGAAGATGACGAAGTAGAGATCCTTTCAGGCGTATTTGAGGGAAAAACTACAGGCCATCCTATTGCTTTTATTATACGAAACAAGGATGTGCGCAGTGAAGATTATAGTGAGTTGAAGGATGTCTTCCGCGTAGGACATGCTGACCGTAC
>R20__coassemble_962_pt1 | contig 18603 bp, 21 predicted proteins | sample R20__metabat2_high_PE_015 | metagenome-assembled genome bin R20 | reverse complement strand
TATAACTCATATTGGTATGGTTGGTGGGATTGGGAGAGAGTTTTAAGAAGAGCGACCAATCACCACCCTCATATCCTGTTTCTTCACTCAACTCACGACGAGCAGCCTCAAGCGGTGTTTCTCCTTTGTCAACCACTCCCGCCACTAGTTCATAATGTGTCTGCCCAAGCGCATGACGATACTGGTCTTCCATAACAAACTGTCCGTCCTTCGTTATAGCAATCACGTTCACCCAATCCGGAAAATCAAGAATAAACCATTCTGGCACTATACTTCCCGACGGCAATTGCACACGTTCCTGGCGCAGATTCATCCACGTACCTTTATTCAATAACTGCTCAGAAGAGAGCACCTTCCATTTTCTATTTTCAAGTTTTGGTATCATTATTGGTCTAATTAGAAAAATCCTTTTCGCTATATTAAAAAACAATGTAAAGTTACAAAAAAAAAGGAAAAGCTTTGGCAGATTACATTTTTTTTTCTAACTTTGCAGTCGCTTTATTGTTCACCAGAACAAAATTTGAACTGTATAACAACAATAAAAAGTAAACAAAATGAAAAAAGGTATTCATCCAGAGAACTATCGTCCTGTAGTATTTAAGGATATGTCAAACGGCGATATGTTTCTTTCTCAGTCCACTTGCAAGAGCAATGAGACAGTAGAATTTGAGGGTCAGGAGTATCCTCTCGTTAAGTTGGAAATCTCCAGCACCTCACACCCATTCTACACAGGAAAGGCTAAGCTTGTTGACACAGCAGGACGCGTAGATAAGTTTATGAATCGCTACGCAGTTACAAAGAAGAAGTCAAAATAATGACTTCTTTTTTTTTCATAAGACAAAAGGTATTGCTATGCACGTGCATAGCAATATTTTATCTTGGCAATACCATTCAAGGACACGAGATCGCACTCTCTTCCATCTACGATAGCATATCATATCAACCTGCTGACTCTGCCATGCAGACAGATATAGAGCAATACATAATATCTCGAGAGAAAGAACTACAAATACAGGCTATGATTAATGCCTATGAGCAGAAGCTTCTGCACCATGAGCTGAGTTATCAGCCTGATGGTTGGGGAATGATAATACGTGGACTCATTCTCAACCAAACAGACAAACACTATAGAGAGAATTCTCCACAATTCATAAAGAGATCCTATGATTTAACTGATTATGGTGTAGCCTTACTCCCACTTGCCTCTACCTACATATCTCGTTTATGTGGAGTGGAATCACGAAGCAATATGAAGCGTATGATTCTATCCAATGCGGGAGCATTAGCATTGACTGTAGGTGCTACACAATTACTCAAACATAGTGTCACAGAATGTCGCCCTAACCATGAAGACACCAAGAGCATGCCATCAGGACACACGTCAATAGCATTCATGAGCGCCACCATCCTACATCGCGAATACGGACATATAAGTCCGTGGATCAGCGTCGGAGGATATGCTACAGCTGCCACAACACAATACCTACGTCTGCGACACAACAGTCACTGGATGAACGACCTCTATATTGGTGCCGGCATAGGTACCATTGCTACAAATATTGCATACTACATTACAGATAGAATTTTAGGAGAGAATGGGTTGTCTTCAAAACCGACAGTCCGACTGCGTGATATGTATAACACACTGAAATATAATGTCAGACCAAGTAGCATAAATCTAATTACCGGCATTGAAGCAGGGCATGTTGGTGGCACAGACAGCATCCCAAGTCTCACTACCGAAGCCACCTATACAGTCGGTGCTGAATTTTCTTATTTTCTAAATACACATTGGGCAGTGGAAAGTCTATTTCGTTTGTCAACCACTAAAGTCAATAACATAACAGACAATCTATCGCAGTACCATCTCAATGCTGGGGCAAAATATTCCTATCCTCTCCTACCAGGACTTCGTATCGCTGCTCGTTGTCATGTAGGTGGTCGATTCACTGAAAAGACATCAACCATTTCAGACACGTCATTAGAATTAGGAAGTGGTTGTTCGTTTGACTATATGGATAAAGAAAAATACGCCATTGGTATCAGCTTTGACTATTACCATGCATTTTCCAATCTCATGAAAAACAGATATCTTGTTGGTATGGTTTGGAAGGTAATGCTTTAATGACTAGTATTTTTTTTGTTAAGTAAAAAAAAATTGTTACCTTTGTATTCGTAGAGAAAAATATACGACTATGAGAGAAATTAAAATAACAAAGCGTGCACATGATGAAATAAAACGTCTATTTTCACCTCGCACACTTATAAATACGTTACGCACAGACCCTGAGATTACTGAATGCATAGATAACTTTACCTACGATGAGACGCTTGCTCAATACGATGGTATCATGTCTGAACGCACTCGACTCATGTGTATCTTAGCATCCACGCTTGGTTGCAATTCCATCAACGAATTTAAGCAATATGTTGACGCGTGCCTCAATGCTGGTATCAAACCACGCGAAATCAGAGAGATAGTATATCAAGCCTATCCTTACATGGGTGTGAGCCAAGTGGTTGAGTATAATCTACTCTTGAACGACCTCTTTGAGAACAACTTCATCCGTTTACCGCTTGATGACCAACGCACGGTGGGTGTGGGCGAAGAGGCATTACAAAGTGCAGGAGAAGCATTATATAACCAAGCACATGGGGAAGGTGCAGCGCAGCGTCTCGTTGATAGTTTTCCTACTGGACAAAAACACATAGCACACTACATAATAGCACATTGTTATGGGGAGTATTACACTCGTAATGGCATAGACATGCGTCATCGTGAATTTATCTCATTCACTTTCCTTGCATCGATGGGGTATTGTGAGAAACAACTGCGTTTGCATGTTCAAGCAAACAAACAATTGAAGGCTACTAAACAAGAAATGGAAGCTATCACCACCACCATCTTGCCTTGGATTGGTTTCCCAAAAGCGCTCAATGCTTTTGACATAATCAATGAGGTTTACGATGAAGACTAACAAGCGCTTTTGCTTGTGTTCACAATATTGATTTAATAGCCGTCATCACGTCCTCAGGCAACACTCCTATCAATTCCACGCCTGTCACACGTGTGCCGTGACGCAAGGCTACTTCACATACCACTTCATACGCTCTTTTGTATGGAGTGGTTTTTGTATCACATATATTCATTGACACCTGAGCATATCCGTATTCGGGGATAAACCAACCAATAGCCTTACATCCTTTCAAAATACCTGAATGCCACTCTCCATTTATCTTACGTCCTTTTTCACGCACCTCACATGCTATGTCGTGTGCTAGTTCTTTTGATGGAGAATCAATATTGAAATTCACTGCAACAAGGAATTCACGCGCGCCTACATTGGTTGCTCCACTACGTGCAACTATATCGGTAAACACGTCAGGTCCTATATCCGGAGCGTCATCAATCGCACTATCTTCTATTCTCGCCTTCAGTCGTTCATATTCTCCTCGACGACACACTGCAAGATTTTTACGTTCTGCTCGCAATGCAGCTGCCTCATAAAGGTAACAGGCGATTCCTAACTCATCATAAATGCGTTGTGCCAACTGACGTGCTAACTGCGCACACTCTTCGAGTGAAATATTTTGGAGTGGAATAAGTGGCAAGACGTCTGTAGCACCAAGTCGCGGGTGAGTACCATGATGCTTACGCATATCTATGAGTTCTGCAGCACGTTTCACAGCACGAAACGCTACTTCCACGACGACGTCAACCTCGCCTACGAACGTAACCACTGTCCTATTCACGGCTTCGCCCGAATCCACCTTCAACACCTTAACACGTTTTTCACAGACCCTTGTCTCGTTTATGGTTGAGACTATGCTGTCAATAATCGTTCTGTCTCTGCCTTCACTAAAGTTAGGCACACACTCAATGATTTTCTTCATGTCTTCTTCATATAAAAAAAAGAGGCGCACTCACGCCTCTTTTTGTTTATCCTAGCATATTAAGTAGGATTCCCGCAGCGACGGCTGAGCCAATCACTCCCGCCACGTTAGGTCCCATAGCATGCATAAGTAAGAAATTCCGTGGATTAGCCTTTTGCCCCTCTGACTGACTCACTCGCGCAGCCATTGGAACAGCACTCACTCCTGCGCTACCAATCAGCGGATTCATCTTCTCTTTCAAGAACAAATTCATAAACTTAGTAATCAACACACCACCTGCCGTTCCAAATGAGAAGGCAATGATACCGATACAAAGTATGTACAGTGTCTTTGGAGAGAGGAATGTGCCTGCAGTAGCAGTAGCGCCCACTGTCACACCAAGGAATATAACTACTATATTATTCAATTCATTCTGAACAGTCTTACTCAGTCTTTCCACTACCCCACTCTCTTTAAACAAATTACCCAACATAAGGCAACCTATCAATGGTGCTGCTGATGGTAAGATGAGTGCAATCACAATAGTCACTACTATTGGGAACAAAATCTTTTCTGTCTGTGAGACAGTACGCATCTGTTTCATCACAATCTGACGCTCTGCCTTTGTTGTAAGGAGTCGCATGATTGGTGGTTGAATCACAGGCACCAATGCCATATAACTGTAGGCAGCAATGGCGATTGGTCCTAAGAGATGAGGAGCCAACTTCGTTGTCAGGAAGATAGATGTAGGGCCATCTGCTCCACCGATGATACCGATAGAAGCGGCCTCTGCACTGTCAAAGCCCAAGAGGTGCGCACAGATGAATGTGACAAAGATTCCGAGTTGTGCTGCTGCACCTAAGAGCAAACTCTTTGGATTAGCAATCAGCGGACCGAAATCAGTCATTGCACCCACACCGATGAAAATAAGACAAGGATAAATACCTGCCTTCACACCTATATAAAGCATATCTAACAGTCCACCCTCTGCAAGTATGTGACGGTAACTGTGATAGTATTCACTTGACGGATTGAGGAACTCTTCGTTCCACATCTCACTATGGAACATACCTGCTCCAGGGAAGTTAGTCAACAACATACCAAATGCTATTGGCAACAATAACAATGGTTCATATTGCTTCACAATGGCAAGATAAAGGAGGAAACAAGAAATAACAATCATCAAAGCACTCTTCCATCCATCATTTGAGAAGAACTGCACAATCCCCATATCGCCAACGAACTTCTGCATGCTCTCTTCAAAATTGAAGTCAGCAGCAAAGAGTGGTGTAGCGACGAGTGTAAGCAACACTATTACTGAAAATATTTTTATTATCTGTTTCATGACTTCATGCAATTTCTACTAAAGCATCACCATTCATTACTGATGCACCTTCGCTGACGAGCACAGCCTTAACAGTTCCGTCCCATTCAGCTGTTATGTCGTTAGCCATCTTCATAGCTTCCATCACGAGAAGCGTATCACCTACCTTCACTGCATCACCTGGTTTTACATTTATCTTTGTGATAGTACCTGGGAGTGGAGACTCAACCACCTTACCTGTACCTGATGGTGCTGCTGGTTTTGGTGCGGGAGCAGCTGCAGGAGCAGGGGTTGCCTTTGGTGCTACTGCAGGTGTTGGTGTTGCTGCAACAGTTGCAGATGCGGCTACTGCTATCTCTGCGAGCACATCGTCTTGATTAACACTCTGACCAACTTGTGCAACTATCTTTGTGATTGTACAATCTGCTTCAGCCGTGATGTTGTTTTCCATCTTCATCGCTTCCATCACCATGATCACATCTCCTGCCTTGAGTGCTTGTCCTTCGCTTGCAAGTACCTTTGTGATGTTACCAGGAAGTGGAGCGACCACCTTACTTGCTCCGCCAGCTACTGCTGGACGTGCTACAGATGCTGTTGGACGTGCTACCGGACGTGAAGCGCTTGACTGCTTAGTTGCTTCTGCTTCAACATCTACCACGTATGTCTTTCCATTGAGAACAACCTCCACCTGGTTGTCTTCCTTTGCATCTACCTGTGCGTCATAAGCGACGCCATTTATTTTGAATTTAAAATTTTTCATTTTATTTAATTTTTGTAAGTAGTAAACTCTGAATGCCATGCTGAATAAGGATTATGCTTTATGGTGAGACAATAACTCTCTTCATCATGCACATCCTGAAAGTATAAATACAAAGCGGTTGCAATTGCCACTTCGTCCGTACCTGTTACTTCACCCTTTGGTGCAACAGGGCTTACGTTACTCTGTTTAACGACGACGGATGGCTGTTTTGTTTTGTTCATTGATGAGAACACTGCACTGAATCCTTTCAATATATAAACCAACAGTATCAGTATCACGAACACCACTCCCAAGCCGATTCCTGTCATCTGCCAAACTGCAGTCCAGTTAACTAATAATAATTCCATAAACTTGTTTTTACTTTACATTATAATTTGTAAACCGAACACATTAAAGAGGTACGTTACCATGCTTCTTTGCAGGCAGAGTTAATTTCTTATCAGCGAGTTGTGCAAGGGCACGAATAATACGGAAACGAGTATTGCGTGGTTCTATCACGTCGTCGATATATCCATATTTTGCTGCGTTGTATGGGTTTGCAAAGAGTTTATCGTATTCTGTTTCCTTTTCTGCAATGAATGCGGCAGCGTCTTCGCCTGCTTCTTTCTTTGCCTTTGCTTCTTTTGCATAAAGCACAGAAGCTGCACCGGCAGCGCCCATCACGGCGATTTGTGCTGAAGGCCATGCGTAGTTCATATCACCGCGCAGTTGCTTACAACTCATGACGATATGACTACCACCATAACTCTTTCTCAATGTCACAGTCACCTTTGGAACTGTTGCTTCGCCGAAGGCATAGAGCAACTTAGCACCATGCAGAATGACTGCATTGTATTCCTGACCTGTTCCTGGGAGGAATCCTGGCACATCAACGAGTGTTACGAGTGGTATGTTAAATGCGTCGCAGAAACGAACAAAGCGTGCAGCCTTACGACTTGCATTGCAATCCAACACACCTGCCATCTGCTTTGGTTGGTTGGCAACGATACCTACGCTTTCTCCGTTGAAGCGTGCAAAACCGACAATGATATTCTTTGCATAAGCAGGTTGCACCTCGAAGAACTCACCATTATCCACCAGACTTGAAATCACTTCGTACATATCGTATGCTTGATTTGGGTTGTCTGGAATAATTTCGTTCAGATAGTCATCTGTACGGTCTATTGGGTCTGTGCATTCTACGCGTGGAGTTTTCTCCAGATTATTTTGAGGGATGTAACTGATGAGTTGCTTAATCATAGCGATTGCCTCTTCCTCAGTCTTTGCAGTGAAGTGTGTGACACCTGACTTGCTTGCGTGTACACTTGCACCACCTAGTTGTTCTTGAGTCACTTCCTCTCCGAGGACGGTCTTCACTACAGCTGGTCCTGTGAGGAACATATAAGAAGTGCCTTCCATCATCAATGTGAAGTCAGTGAGAGCAGGACTATACACTGCACCACCAGCACATGGTCCGAAGATACCGCTTATCTGTGGCACAACACCACTCGCGAGGATATTTCTTTCGAATATCTCTGAATAGCCAGCCAACGCGTTGATACCTTCTTGAATACGTGCACCACCTGAGTCGTTCAGTCCAATCACTGGTGCTCCCATCTTCATTGCTGCGTCCATGACCTTACAGATCTTCAGTGCCATGGTTTCACTCAATGAGCCTGCGTTCACCGTGAAGTCTTGTGCGAACACATAAACCAATCTGCCACCGATGGTTCCACAACCAGTCACCACGCCGTCACCGACGAATTGTTTCTTCTCCATTCCGAAGTTATGACAACGGTGAGTGACGAACATATCCATCTCCTCAAAACTACCTTCATCAAGGAGCATAGCTATGCGTTCACGTGCAGTATATTTACCTTTATCGTGTTGTTTTTGGATAGCTTTCTCTCCACCACCCAAACGAGCTTGTTCTCTTTTTTCAACAAGTTCTCTTATTTTGTCTGATTGAATACTCATTGCTGCTTATTGTTTTGGTTCACATAGTTCTGTTAAGATACCTACAGTTGATTTTGGGTGCAAGAAACCAATCATCATGTTTTCAGCACCTGGACGTGGAGTTTCATCTATCACTCTCAAGCCCTTTTCTGTACATTCTGCAAGAGCATTAGCCACACCGTCTTCGATAGCAAAAGCCACATGATGAACACCGCGACCGCCGTTGTCAAGGAACTTAGCGATTGTGCTGTCTGGAGATGTTGGTTCAAGGAGTTCCAACTTCACCTCACCTACTTTGAGAAAGGCTGTCTTAACCTTTTGGTCTGCTACCTCTTCAATGTTGTAACACTTCAAACCTAAAACGTTCTCAAAATAAGGGAGAACTTCTTCGATACTCTTGACTGCAATGCCAAGATGATCAATACGTGAAATTTTCATATTTTTTTTGATTTTTAATGATAATACAAATACGACACAAAGGTACAAAATTATTTTGACATCACAAAATAAATTGCACCTTTGTTTTTCACTATTTTAAAGAAATATTTTTCTTTACTTTAAGAACACGAAATAAACCGCAGCAACAAGACAAATAAATGCTGCCAGGTGATTCCATTGCAACGTTTGTCCTTGAAACATCATATTTGCCACTACGGCAAAGACAATCAGTGAAATCACCTCCTGGATGACCTTCAGTTGCATCAGATTAAATGGTCCCCCATTACCGTCAAAGCCTATACGATTGGCTGGCACCAGAAAAAAATACTCTACCAATGCTATGCCCCATGAAAACAACACCACTGCATAGAGTGGCCAGTTGTCCGACACGTGATTTTGTTGTAGTTTCAAATGCCCGTACCATGCAAAGGTCATAAATACATTTGAACAAATCAGGAGCAATACTGTGTACAATCCGTTCATTGTCGTCAAGATATTAAGAATCCGAGCTCACTCCATTGCTTCACCAAGGCTTCACTGTCTCGGCGAGCGTCTTCCTCGTTCACTTCATATTCGTCACATAAAAGACGTACAACATCGTCTGTTGTGAAGTCTGTATCAGCTACTTTATTCCACACGTACGCAGCGCTCTCGTTCAGGCTGATAACTTTCGTGAAATTGATGTTTTCCTTGCCGCTTGCGATGATGATGTTTTCACCACAGATTGAGCGCAGTTCAAAGCTGTCTTTGATTTTCATTTTTTTATTTTTTTTAGTTGTTTTACTATTCCTTCTGGCAACAACCGACGTATTCCTCGTGGCAGTTGTCCGTGCCACAGCAATCTATACGCTGTCAGTAGGTATGGTCTTAACGGAAGCAGTCTTGTCCATACATAAGAATACACCTTCCACGTCCGTCCGTCCATGCTGTATGTTTTGCCTTTTCGTTCCACTGCCACCATCAGTGCTCTCAAGTCTTCCTTCTTGCACACTTCCGTGCCGGGGTAGTTACCATCTCCTCGAAGCACTACCTTGTCTCCTTCAATCTTGTCAATACGGTGCATTACATACTTACCCACACGTATCTCTGCCAAGACCACGTCACCCACCTCTACATGTTTCAGTGGACCCAATACGGCTATATCTCTGTCGTGTTCTATGAATGGTCGCATGCTGCAGCCACGCGTACGCAACGACACGTTATGTCCCTCATTCACCAACTGACAGAAGTGAGGGAAGAAAGTTGCGTTATCGAATTGAAGTGTGTTCATACGACATGCGCACTGCTACCTCGTTTGGTAGGTTTTCAAGGAAAAATACTGGAGTTGTACTCAGAATTTTTGAGATAGTGTCACATATAGATGTGTGAATGCGTCTATCCCATTTCATGATTGAGCATGCTTGCAAGATGTTAGTGTAAGCATCAATCACCCCCAGTCGTTTTATTTTATTATAAGGTGCTTGTTTCAGTTGCACCATCGCTGCTACGGGTGCTTCCACGTCTTTGTAGCATGGTGTCTTCCCGCTCCACGGACTACCGTACACACGTGTCTCGCCATCGAAGACGCGCATCACGGGGTTGTCGTCGTTCATCAAGTCTGTTCCTTCTATGTATTTCAGCCAATTCGCAGTGTGAGTACTCTTACCCGTTCCACTTTCTCCAAGGAACATGTATCCCTTTCCGTCTTTACTCACCACCGATGAGTGCATCAGTAGTACACCCTTGTCTGCACCAGCAAAGGCATACATCATCATCAGACAGTTATTGATACCGAAGTTACGCATGGTCCAATCGCCCTGTAACTTAACGGAAGCCTCTGAGAAGTCTGCATTGCTTTCTATGAGACAACACTGGCGTCCACAATAGTCAATCACCAATATCTGATAGCCTCCATCTGGTTTCTTATACACCTCGTGTAAATTTCCTGCGCTGTCAAACGTACCTATTTCTTCACCTTTCTCTGATGGCTTAAAGGCGTCATCAACATGTAGAGTAAAGAGGACGTCGCTATCATCTACCTCGCGTTCAAACACCTCACTTGACGGGATGTGTTCCACCCCATTCGTCTCGTCACAGAACTCCACTCTGTAGGCATAACCACCCACCACGTATTGATGTACGGATTTCTTCATACTGATCTTGTCTTATCCTACTTTTTCAAACTTAAATTCTTCACTCGTGATTGTCACTATATGTGCAACAGGGTCTTTGAGTGTTATTTTCTTTATTTTTTGCTTTGTCTTCTCCAGACGTTTTAGTTTTGTGTCAAAGACTACGGTAACAGTTTGGTCCATATTACCCAGGTCACCTTCCAAATAACGTTTCAGTTGTATGCCGTAGGAGTCGCGATAACGTAAGAATCGTTGACGTTTCAGCATCTTGGCATCTTTTATCTCATGTATATCAGTCACGTAATACACCGAATCAGCCAATTGGTTTGATATGCCAAACATATAGACCGTCTTCTCTATCTCCTGATCTTCTCCCTCACGTTTACGTCCTTGTTTCTCACGTTTCTCACGTTTTTCGCCATTCATCTGTATTCTTTCGTTTTGTCCCAAGAGGCCTTGTGTCAAACCAAGAAGACAGACTAATATAAGTACTTTTACTGTTACCTTCATTTCTTATCCTAAATAAGATTTTAATATCTTGCTACGAGTATTCCCACGCAGACGTCGTATTGCCTTCTCCTTTATTTGTCTTACGCGTTCACGTGTTAAGTTGAAGCGAGCGCCTATTTCTTCCAGAGTTTTTTCGCTTTGTCCTATTCCAAAGAACATCTTCACTATCTCCTTCTCACGATAAGTGAGTGTATCGAGTGTACGATCCACCTCCTTACACAGAGATTCGTTCACCAACCCCTTGTCTGCCATTGGAGAGTCACTATTTACCAACACGTCCAACAGGCTGTTGTCTTCACCATCGACGAAAGGTGCATCCACACTCACGTGGCGTCCTTGTACCTTCAGTGTCTCTGCAATCTTATTGACTGGCATTCCCACTTCTCCGGCTATCTCATCTGCCGATGGACGTCGTTCGTTTTCTTGTTCAAATTTTGAAGACGCCTTAGTTATCTTATTGAGTGATCCCACTTGATTCAGTGGCAAGCGCACGATGCGTGATTGTTCTGCCAGAGCCTGGAGGATGCTTTGACGAATCCACCACACTGCATAAGATATGAATTTGAAACCACGCGTTTCGTCGAATTTCTCTGCAGCCTTAATCAATCCTATATTACCTTCGTTGATAAGGTCAGGAAGACTCAGTCCTTGATTTTGGTATTGTTTAGCCACAGACACCACGAATCGCAGGTTGGCGCGAGTCAGTTTATCGAGTGCACGCCTACCCTCGTCGCCACCTTTACGTATCTGTGCAGCCAATTCTACTTCGTCCTCCACCGACACCAGTTCCTCGCGACCGATTTCCTGTAGGTATTTATCCAGCGAAGCCGACTCACGGTTTGTGATACTCTTAGTAATTTTTAGTTGTCTCATATTATTTTCTTTTATTCTGTTCTAATCAACATTGTCTTTGCATCATCTGAGAAGAACGAAACCAAGTCCTTTATGGCTATGCGACAATTAGGTTGTCCTGCTACATAAGGAGCGATTTCGTAAGCCTGGTAAACAAACATGACACTGTCGTCAAGGAGCCATGGTGCTGTCTGTGGCAGGGGAAACTGTTCGCCGTCACGTATCATCACCTGCGTGAGGTCCTTGAACCTTTCCTCGTCTCCTTCGAAATACTGTGTCACTATGGCATTGCGCACCATATCAGGCAGTTGTGAACCGTCCAAGAATAAATTCCATGCAAACTGTTGTCCGTTTTGTTTGCAGAACGTCACACCCCTACGGAAAGGCATACCATGTGCACCACCCGTATAGGCATAACCGTCGGTTTCATAACTTACATATTGGTCTGTCTCTGCCACTTTGTTTATGCTGCATTCCGAGCCTGAACCAGGGAACGCTATATCTATTTCGTTTTTGAAGAAGTCTTGGGCATATTGTCTCATCATCATGGTGTCGCAATCAATCTCTCCTTTGTACTCCCCACCCAGTTCGTCGTTGATCCAATTTTTTATGTTACTGACGAGTGTGTCTGGACCTGACACTGGGAGGTCTATGCTGGTAGAATAATATGACGCACCATCCTCGCCTTGCAAACTGTCTTTGAACTCCACCCGTTTCACAGAGAATTCTACAGTTTCTGCATCTCCCTTACGAACAGACGCACTATTACAGCTTGTCAATAAAAAAACGAACAAACACAATCCACCGGGCAGCATCACCGTCCTGTGGATTTTCATATTGCTACGAACACATATGTTCATTTCGTTACCCCTTCTTCTATTCACTTTTTTGTTATTTAAGCAAATCGTCCAGAGCGCTTGACACCTCATCTACCCCCTCACTTCTCTCCGAGTTTCCGAGTTTCCGAGTTTCCGAACTCCTCTCACTCCTCTCACTCCTCTCTCTCCTCTCACTTCTTCTCTCACTTCTCTCACTTCTCTCTCTCCGTGCAGGTCGTTCACGTTCCACATAACCTTCAGGTTTCTCCAACAGCACACGGTGTGAGAGTTTGAATTTACCTGTTTTCTTATCTACGTCAACGAGTTTCACTGTCACCTTATCGCCTTCCTTCAATCCAGCTTCTTCCACTGTCTCAAGGTGTTTCCAATTGATTTCAGAGATATGGAGCAATCCTTCTTTACCAGGTAGGAACTCAACGAAACAACCATAAGGCATGATGCTCTTCACAGTAGCTTCATACACTTCGCCTATCTCTGGAACGGCAGTGATACCCTTGATGCGTGCCATAGCTGCATCGATAGCAGTCTTGTCTGGTGCAGATATCTGTACCTTACCTACTCCGTCTTCTTCGTCAATAGTGATGACTGTACCTGTCTCCTCCTGCATATGCTGTATCACCTTACCACCAGGACCAATCACTGCACCAATGAATTCTTTTGGTATGATGATTTGTTCTATGCGTGGTACGTGTGGCTTGAGTTCTGCACGTGGTTCAGAGATGGTCTTCATCATCTCACCCATGATGTGCTCACGTCCCGCCTTTGCCTGCATGAGAGCCTTCTCCAATATCTCGTATGACAGACCGTCGCACTTGATATCCATCTGTGTGGCAGTGAGTCCATTCTTCGTACCTGTGGTTTTGAAGTCCATATCGCCGAGATGGTCTTCGTCGCCGAGGATATCACTCAATATAGCATATTTCTCCTCACCTGGGTTCTTGATAAGTCCCATAGCAATACCTGCTACAGGGTTCTTGATTGGCACACCTGCGTCCATCAGCGACAGTGTACCAGCGCAGACAGTTGCCATAGATGACGAACCGTTGCTCTCCAATATATCACTCACCACACGAACGGTGTAAGGGAAGTCCTCAGGAATCTGTCCCTTGATGCCACGCCAAGCCAAATGTCCGTGACCAATCTCACGACGACCTACGCTTCTCTGTGCACGTGCCTCACCTGTTGAGAATGGTGGGAAGTTATAATGAAGCAAGAACTTCATGTAGTAACGCTCCAATGCGCCGTCAACCAATTTCTCGTCAAGTTTCGTACCGAGTGTAGTAGTTGCCAATGACTGTGTCTCTCCACGAGTAAAGATAGCACTACCATGAGGCATTTGCAGAGGACTTACCTCTGTCCATATTGGACGAATCTGTGTCGTCTCACGACCATCAAGACGGATACCCTCATCAAGGATACAACGGCGCATAGCATCGCGCTCCACGTCGTGATAGTAACGCTCTATAAGTCCGCACTTCTCCTCCACCTCGTCCTCGCTGAGTTCTGAGTGATTCCGGATATATGCTTCCTTATAGTCCTCCATAATCTTCTTAAATGCCTCAGCACGCTGATGCTTTTCCAGACCCTGCTTTGTCACATCGTATGCTGGTTGGTAGCAAGTCTTCTTCACATCCTCACGTAGCTCCTCATCATTCACCTCGTGGCAGTACTCACGTTTTACGTCAGTACCCAATTCCTTCATCAGTTCCTTCTGCAACTGACACATAGGTTTGATAGCATCATGAGCAGCCTTGAGTGCACCGAGCAAATCGCTCTCCTGCACCTCTTTCATCTCACCCTCAACCATCATGATATTCTCTTCCGTAGCACCCACCATCAAATCCATATCAGCCTCCTTCAGTTGTTCGAATGTAGGATTGATGACATATTCACCATTGATACGTGCAACACGCACCTCTGAGATAGGAGCCTCGAAAGGTATATCTGACACTGCCAGCGCAGCACTTGCAGCAAACCCTGCAAGAGCATCAGGCATATCTACGCTGTCAGCAGAGAAGACTATGACATTAACATAAACCTCTGCGTGATAATTTGAAGGGAACAACGGACGCAATGCACGGTCAATCAACCGACACGTCAATATCTCTTCATCTGAAGGTTTACCTTCGCGTTTTGTGAAGCCACCTGGAAAACGACCAGCAGCAGAATACTTCTCACGGTATTCCACCTGAAGTGGCATAAAGTCTGTTCCTGGAACTGCATCTTCTGCGGCACAAACAGTGGCCAGGATTGCCGTGTTATTAAACTTCAACATTACGGCTCCATCGGCTTGTTTTGCCAATTTCCCTGTTTCAATGCTGATTTCACGTCCATCAGGCAGAGAAACTTTCTTTGTAATTACATTCATAAATTCGTCATTTTTTCCGTACGCACACGTTGCGCGCACAATCATATTAAACACAAAAATCGTACAAAGTTACGAATAAGTGAGCGAAAAAACAAATAAAAAAGACTTTTTTTTAATTTGATTTTTCATGTTTTTTTATTTTTATTGTCGAACGCTACTTTTTAATCCTTGTCCTCATTTTTTCTTCTTCTTTTCACCTTCCTTTCACCGTTATATCTCTACCTTATCTCTACCTTATCTCTACCCTACAGCTAGAGTTAAGGTAGAGATAAGGTAGAGAAAAGTATAATACAAGGACTTGAAAAGCACTTTTTTTGACCTTATTTGTGCATTATTTATTAAAAAATCGCTTTTTTCGTGTAAATAGTAATTGAAAAGTATACCACTAGATCAGAGTTTTCGACGTTATTGTTGTATAGGCAAAATGTACAACAGGAAATAATTTTTACAAAAAAAACTAAAAAAAATGATACAAAACAAATGATGTTTAACAAACTTTTTGTAACTTTGCAATGCTCAATCAAAATGGTATACTTTTAAATTATTATTTGGTATGCTTTTGCATTACTAACTACAGTCTGGATAGAAATAAATATCGCATGTCCCAGAAAAGGCTGGCAAATGAGCATGCTCTCCATACGGGTCGTTCTTGTCTGCAATCATTCTACCCGTTACGCCGTTTATTGTTACTCGTGGCGACATAGAAGTATAAAGGTATGAGTAGAAATCGTTTCTGCCCATAACATAAGCTCTTTGATCTCCCATGTTACAAGTATGCATAATTATGGTCAAACATTACTCCATCATAATCAATACGGCGAAGCCATTCCAAAAAGGTGATATCATCAGACAAGAATTCTTGGTCCTTCATGTTGACATTCAGGACATCAGATAGTTTCATCGTATGAACCTCTGTCTTTCGCTCAACGCCAATGCCTTGTCCAAGGATGAATTCGTCGTACTGATCACGAAGCAGATACACTTTATCGGCATTCTTCATCTCTGAGATGAGGAGCTCCTTGCATGGTGCCAGTTCTGTCATCATCTTCTCTTGGATGGTTTCGAAGAAAACACGTTCGTTTTCACTGATGTAATGATTATCCATATTTTGGAACAGCTGGACATCTTCTGCCCAGAGCTCATTCTCTATTAAAGTTTTATCTATATGTTTCATCGTCTATAATTTTTTGAAATGTTATCTTGTATAAATGTAAGCGGTGTTTGCAATCCTGGCACTTCCAATTCTGATCCATATACGATGATTGCAGTTGGAGAAATTTTCTCTTCCAACGCTCTCATTCCATATTGCCATAACTGGTAAGAAGCCTGACACCATTTAACTCCAGTTCCACAAACACCAATGACGCTGTTAGAAGGAAGTCCCTCAAAACAGTAATCGAAGGAGTCTGCATCACTCCAACTTGCAGTCGGGATGACTGTAAAACCACAGTTTTGCCAAAAGGCTCCTGCGAATCTTGATAGGAAGATATTATGCTTGTTCATCTGAATGGGCATATCTACATACAAAGAATAGTCGGGAGTGAACACACAATCAAACTTAGACAATGCATAGGTAGTTCTTTCCAAATTTTTATCACAAGCTGTGGCGAATTTATAGTCATCCTGGAAGAAATGTATTGCTTGCCCTGTTCCACTGAGCTTTGTATGTGAACCAAAAGGATAGTATTCGAAATCAAGGTTTGAATTATATGGTTTCAACATAGGGAACTCATTCGGATGCGAATACTCCATTCCTTCTGTCAAATGCATATTATTCTGCTTCAATTTTCTTTGTCTACTCATCGACATGCCACTAAACAGCGATAGGGCACCAGTCTTCGTACATGAAATTTTGTACATTTCCTTCTGTTCAAAAAGAGAATTGCTTTGAAAAATCATATTCACTTTATAAACGTATTGTTGTGGCTCCTTTAACCACGCTAAATTGTAAAAATGTTTAACAAAAGCCGATTTTTTCGAGATTTAAGCGTTCTGTTTGCAAAAAAGTTTGTAACTTTGTAGCCGTTTTCGACGCGCAGTACTCGAACTAAAGGGCTAAAGACCTTGAAATCGACAAATGCAGGTCTCTACAATCCTCATGTTATCTGCAAATAACATGGGGATTTTTTCGCCCATGAGTATTACTTTCTCATAGACAGCCTCCTTCCTTGTTTTGTTCGCCATTCCACAGCTTGAGCCGTTTCTCTATCTCATCCTTAGGAAGGCGCGGATTGATCTTTTTAAGCATGGCTAATTTCTCTGATGCAACAGCAAATGGTATTGCCCCTGTATCAACCAATTCATCAAAGACATATATAATTCCTCTGACTTCAACTCCTTCATTCGTCGCAGAACTTCGGAGTTTGCGGTCACCGGTCAATAAGGTGTAGTTGTTATGCTTGGCATAGTACCACACCGAACAATCTGTCAGTGACACATTCGTCTTCGTGTTAAATCGCTTGTGAAATTTGTCAATTTTCTGAAGTTCTTCAAAATCAAATGAAGCGACATGCAACAAGCCGTTTTTCTCAAACTTGTCAACAGCATCTCGTTGCCCTTCACGGAGGAGTTCCCACATTACAAAATCAGTAGTGTGAATCTCCCACGGTAGTCCAAAGAAATCATCCAACAAACCAACATCCAGCAGGTCGATAAAGACATTTGTGTCGTTTACTACTATTTTCTTCATCAAATCACATTAAGGTGTTTACGTACTGTGGTTATTGAAGAATGTAGCAATGAAGCAGCCTTCGATGTGCTGATAAGATCTTTGGCAGCAGCGGCATATACCATTGTTTCGAACTTGTTGGTCATGTTCTCTTTGTAACAGGAAGCTTCGACAAAGTTCTTGAGCGACTCACTTTGACGCTTGCGGATGTTATAGGTCTTGTATTTGCTGTCGCTAACAATGCCTATCTCATGCAGTTTATGCATGATGGCATCCACGGATATTCCGTACACCATCTGCAACTGCTTCAGCTCTGATGTAGAAATCTTCTCACCTGGTTTGAAAATCCTCAGAAGAGTCGCTGATGGTAGGAGCATCTCGCTGGCAAAGGAGTTGCACAGATTTTCTCTCTCGCGCGGAGTTAAGTCTGGTGAGAACCTATTATTATATAAAAGGTGTCCTAATTCATGCATTCCTGTGAAACGACGACGTTCTACATGGTCTTGATTACTGTTCAGGACTACAATAAAGTCCTTGCCGTTTACAATTCCACTCACACCATCAAAACCATCTGGAGCCTCGGTAGATATCACCTTTATGCCTTTCGACTCCAAAGTGTCTTGGACGTTGCCAATGGCATCCTCTCCAAGATTCCATTCCTTCCTTAATGCAATTGCCAACTCACGCATCTGCTGACGAGTCGACAATTCCCCTCTCTTATTGTTATGAAGGCATTCAACAGGTTTGCCAAAGAGTTCTTCCACCTCGAGGTATCGTTCTACCTGGGCTTGTATCTGAACCTTTAGTGCGTTGACGTCCTTAGCGCTGGTGTCTGATTTCTTACGGAAGGATATCTGAAACTGGTTCACATCGAATGAGAAGTGACGAAGTAAATATTCTACATCGACATCCAATGCAGTTTCCA
>R20__coassemble_874_pt1 | contig 19896 bp, 16 predicted proteins | sample R20__metabat2_high_PE_015 | metagenome-assembled genome bin R20 | reverse complement strand
GTTTGTTAATGAAATAAATGTAATGTTTTAACAAACGTGTAATGTAGGTTAAATTTGCATAAATATGGATTGATGAGTGAAGCTGTGTAAAATGTGATTTTACAAAAAATAATATAGAAATACAAAAATAAATTGAAAAAGCTATTGCCATTTGAAAAAAAATGTTTACATTTGCAAATCGAAAGAAAAAAGGGGGTGAGGAGTGAGAGGAGTGAGAGAAGTGAGAGAAGTGAGAGGAGTGAGAGGAGTGAGAAATAAATGTAGGTGAATTGATATATGAATGACAAGGAAAGAATTGAATACTTAATTCGTAGTCTTAATGTGACGAATGTGGAGTTCGCTGCTCGGGTGGGTGTGTCGCCTGCTACGTTGTCGCACATAACAAGCGGAAGAAGCAAACCTACCCTATCCATCTTGAGAGGTATCATCAGTGCTTATCCGGACTTGAATCCGGAGTGGGTATTGATGGGTGAGGGTGATGTATATAGAAAAAACGTTGAAACGATTGATAACACTAAGCCAGAGATGGCACCTTCATCGTTTGCTGTTCAGGCGGCAGGTGATGTGTTTGCTTCGTTGACAGGGGCAACGGGGCCTAAACAAAGGAAAGTCGTCGAGATACGAGTGTTCTTTGACGACGGCACTTATCAAGAATTTAATTAATCTAAGAGGAACCCTGCAACGATGCGGGGTTCTTCGTTTTATTTTGTGATTAGAAAAAAAATGTTTACCTTTGTCGCTGTAAATTGAAGTGTAATTATGAATTCATTACTTAAAACACGGATTCGTCAGTTGTGTAAGGAGAAAAACGCTGTGGTATTGGCGCATTACTACACAGAGGGTGACGTTCAGGACGTGGCTGACTTCGTGGGTGACTCGTTGGCTCTGGCTCAGTGGGTTGCAAAGACTCAGGCTGATATCATAGTGATGTGTGGGGTGAACTTCATGGGTGAGACGTGTAAGATATTGTGCCCAACAAAAAAGGTGTTGGTGCCTGATAACACTGCTGGGTGTTCGTTGGCTGATAGTTGTGAGGCTAATGCCTTGAGAGAACTGAAGGAGAAACACCCTGACTATAAGGTGGTGAGTTATGTGAATACCACTGCTGCGGTGAAGGCATTGACGGATGTGGTGGTGACTAGTTCAAATGCACGGCAGATAGTGGAGAGTTTTCCAAAGGATGAGAAGCTGATATTTGGTCCGGATAGGAATTTAGGTGGATATATAAACGAAGTAACAGGGCGTAATATGTTGCTTTGGCGGGGTGGATGTCATGTGCACAGTGGTTTTGATGTTGACGAAATCAGTAGGTTGAAACGTGAGCATCCGAATGCGAAGGTGCTGGTGCATCCTGAATGTCCTAAGGAGATACAGAGATTGGCTGATAAGGTGGGCTCCACGGCGGAGTTATTGGCTTACTCGGTTGAGGAAGATTCGCAAGAGTACATAGTGGGTACGGAGAGTGGTGTCATCTATGAGATGCAGCGCCGCTCGCCAAAGAAAACATTTTATGCTGTAGGCGGACCGTGTGAATATATGAAACTGAATACGTTGGAGAAGGTGTGTGAGGTATTGCGTAGGGAGAGTCCGGAGGTGATGGTGGATAAGGATGTGGCTGAGGCTGCGTTGAAACCTATTCAGCGTATGCTGGAGCTGAGTTGAGGGAAGAGGAGCCTCCCCCAACCCCCTCCCATAGAGGGGGCTCAAAACAAGACGAGAGACAAAAGATGAAAATAGCAGCATTGGTATCGGGTGGTGTGGATTCAGCGGTGAGTGTTCATCTGCTGAAGGAACAGGGTTATAACCCGCATCTCTTTTATATAAAGATAGGTCCTGACAAAGACACAGAGTGGAACTGTACGTCGGAGGAGGATGTGGAGATATGTAGGTGGTTGGCACGTAAGTATGGGTGTGACTTCGACATAATCGACCTTCATAAGCAGTATTGGGAGAAGGTGGTGGGATACACCATGGAGAAGGCTCGTCAGGGACTCACACCTAATCCAGATGTTATGTGTAACCGTCTGATTAAGTTTGGTTGTTTTGAGGAGATGGCTGGGCATGAGTTTGAGAAAACGGCAACAGGTCATTATGCTACGACGACGGAGATTGATGGTAAGGTGTGGCTGGCAACCAGTCCTGACCCTGTGAAAGACCAAACGGATTTCCTTTGTCAGCTGGATTATGCGCAGATAAGTAAACTGATGTTCCCTATTGGGCATCTGATGAAGGAGGAGGTGAGACAGATAGCGGAGAGGGCTGGGTTGTTGAATGCTCGTCGTCGTGACTCGCAGGGTATCTGCTTCTTGGGTGATATTGATTTCCGTAATTACATAAAGACGTATCTTGGAGAAAACCCTGGCGTGGTGCGTGAGTTGGAGACTGGACGTAAGATAGGTGAACATCGTGGGTTGTGGTTCTACACGATCGGGCAGAGAAAAGGATTGGGATTTGGTGGCGGACCATGGTTCGTTGTCAAAAAGAACATAAAGCGAAACATACTCTTCGTGTCTCATGGTTATGATCCTGAGAAGGTTTATAAGGACAAAATACAAATGCAGGATTTTCATTTCATCACTGAGAATCCGTTTGAGTCACTGCCTCAGGAGATAACCTTTAAGATTCGTCATGCTCCGGAATTTCATGTAGGTGCTGCATCGCAAAACGATGACCAGACATGGGTGGTACGGGCAGAGAAGAGGGTGCACGGAGTTGCTCCTGGACAGTTCTGTACCATATATGACAAAAATCACCACCTCTGCTTAGGAAGTGGTGAGATTATGTAACTATATTTCTTTTTTTATTTCAAGTGCTGAGTGCAGGAGTGGGGGATTATCTCATTTCTTTGAGACGTCCTTGTATGAATTGTTGCATCATCTTGACGGCTTGCTCATTGTGTCCACCGTTGGGAATGATGATGTCGGCATATTGTTTTGTGGGTTCTATGAATTCGTCGTGCATTGGCTTCAGGACGTTGCGGTATTTATTGATGAGCATATCGAGGGGGTGTCCACGTTCTGCCATATCGCGTGTGATGACTCTCAGGAGGCGCTCGTCTGCACCTGCATCGACGAATATCTTTAAGTCCATTAGGTCGCGCAGTTCTTTGTCGTAGAAGGTCATGATGCCTTCGATGATGATTACGTCTGTAGGTTCTACATGAACGGTCTCTGGCTGACGTGTACAAGCGATGTAGGAGTAGGTGGGTTGTTCAATGGATCTCCCTTCGCGTAGGGCAGAAATCTGTTCTTCAAAGAGCTTCCAGTCAAATGCGTTAGGGTGGTCAAAATTGGTCTGTTTACGTACCTCTAACGGTAGGTTGCTCTGGTCGTTGTAGTAGGAGTCTTGTGGTATGATGGCTACGCTGTTGTCGGGCAGTGCTTCGACAATCTTATTTACCACTGTGGTCTTTCCGCTTCCGGTTCCTCCGGCAATTCCTATTATAAGCATATTGTTTGTATTTTGGTTTGTGTTGTTTAGCAGGGGTAAGTTTTTTATGTGTGTGTCTTTTAGAACAAAAGAAAAGCAGAGACTATTTCATTAGCTCTGCTTTAATAACGTCATTTCCGGGAAAACCGATGTATTTATTTATGACTTTACCGTTTTTGTCAACCACTACATAAGTCGGGATGCCGTTGCTCTCAAACTGACTGAGGAGGGTGTTCCATTGTTCTTTTGTCACATAGTAATGAGTGCCGTGTATGTCTTTGATCATTGGTTCCCACTTGTCTTTAGGACTTGATGGGCCGGTGATGTAGATGAAGTTAGCTTTTCCTTTCAGTTCTTCTTTGAGGGGTACTATCTCTTTCATGGCCATGCGACAAGGGCCGCACCATGTAGCCCAAAAATCTACAAGGAGTGGTTTCCCTTTATATGGTTTGATAAGTGCTTGAAACACTTGCTCATTGGTGAGGTCAGGACTGATGGTCTTTACCTTCTGTGCATTCAAACTGGTGCAGAGCAGAAAACTGATGGCACATAATGCTGTGATTGCATGAAATCGTTTCATATCGTTGTTGTATTATCTGTTAATGATTATGAGTCTTTATAGTTTATTGAAATGTTGAGTACACAACCTGTAGTTTTATATCATCTATGCCGCCTACCATCTTGCTACTGCATAGGCTAAAGTCGTGACAGACTTGCATGATGTTATTGCTTGAATCAAAGGTGGTTGTTATTGGTATGATGAGGATTTTATTCCAGTCGTCATCTAATGGTTGGTTGCTCTTGTACTCTGCTATCAGAGTGGAAATCAAACGTGATATGTTGTTGAAACTATATGTGTTGTTAGAGGTGGTGAAGGTGGTGTAGTATGATGTCTTGCTGTCGGGCACGTTGTTCTTCTCAAAGTATCCTTTCTTATAGTCATTCGCACGCACTAACAACACTGTCTGTGGCACTCCCCAAGGATAAGGGGTGTACAACTTGTCATTATATCGTGACAGCGTGAGTGATACTGTGTTGATGGTGTCGTTGCTGTGTGCATTCAGTGCCATTTCTTCAATCGGAAGAGTTATCTCTGTAAATAACCCTGCTGGAGACTTCAGATATGTGGCTGTGGTGTCTTGTGCCAGTTTCTGTATGCTTGCCTTGTCTGTCTCAAAGTGAGTGGCTTGCATCACTTCTTCGGTAGAAGCAAACTGTACTACGGAGGTGGTATCTACACCGTCTTCTGTGTGACGAACAATCAGGTTCATGACGCTAATTGATACGGCGGACATAGCGCCATCACCACTGACGAGGCGGAAGCAAAAGCCTTTGGAACCAGGAATGCCGCTGTTGATGAATCGCTCGGAGTTCTTGAAATACTCAGGGTGCTGACGGTAGGCTGAATAGATGCTGTCGCCTATTTGTTTTGGAAGTGGGATGGTGATGTGGCGTTCGTAACTGGTGCTGTAACGGTCGTCTTGACTGATGCTGTAATCTGTCAAGGTAAACCATTTCTCTGCAATGGGTTCTTGTGTCTCGTCATAGAAGTCTGTGAGGTCAATATTTGTGTAGATATTTGCCTCGGGGTCAATGACGCTGTCAAGTGGATAGACGCATACCTTAAATGATGCGAGTGAGTCGCCAACGAAATTGTCAATATATAGGCGCAAGTCAATGGACTGAATAGTATCGCCAATGATAGAGTCTGGGAATGAGAACTCTTCGTTGCAGTTGTATTGTGAGAAGAATTCTGCCTTCACCGTGGAGTTGGTCTCTACGTCGGTGATTTTGCCGAGATAAGTAGTGACGGAGCGTGATAACAAATCGCCTGCCATATAGGTGTTGCTCTTTGCGAGAAATGTGGTGTCTAACGTCTGTACAACGTCTGGCATGATGGTTGGTCCTAAATACTCTGTAGAGTCATCACAGCCGATGCCAATCACTAAGAGTAAAGTACTCAGACAAATGATGTGAAGTCTTTTCATGCGTTACAGATTTTTTCGTAGAAATCGTGATATGCTTTTACGTAAGTATTTTCATCTTGCGCTTTCAAAGTAGGTATTCCTATCTTCTTGGCGAAAGCCCTCAAACCTACACTTGATGCGTTCTTCTCAAATATCACACCGTCAGAGAATTTAATGGCTATCTTCATCAAGTCGTCGTGAGAACATTTGTCTGTACAAATGCTTGAGACATCATCCACTATAATATCTCTGTAAGGAAGTGATGTGAAGAAATTCTTACCCAGAGGAGTGGTAAATGCTTCGGGGGTTACAGAACACACAATCTTAGAGTTTTTGAAGTGTTTGTCAGCGCTGTAGGCTTTCTTCAAATAGAGTGGTGCGAGGGCTGCAACCCAACCAGTGCAATGAATGATATCTGGAGTCCAATTGAGATTTTTCACCGTGTCCATGACGCCGCGGATGAAGAACGCTGCTTTCTCGCCTAAGTTTGTGTATTGCTTTCTTGTCTTAGGATTTATGGTCGTTGGATTTACGTTGAGTAGGTCATCATTCTCAATGAAATACACTTGTATTCTTGCAGATGGTATAGACGCTACTTTTAGAATAGCAATATGTTCTGTTTTACCTACTAATATGTTTTGACCAGAAAGACGATATACTTCGTGTATCATGTGGCGTCGATCATTGATGCCTGTCCATTTTGGAATGAATGTACGCACTTCATGTCCTAACTCCAACATCTTCTGTGGCAGGGCACGTCCACGTGTGCTTAACTCAGTCTCTGCCGTGTATGGCATCATCTCGGTGTTGATAAAAAGAATATTTTTAGCTTTCATATTGCGTTTTGTGACCATAAAAATCGTTGCAAAGATACAAAAAAAAATTGTATTATCAAAAAATAAATCAACACCACGCATAGAGTAAGTGCGTATCAAAACGTTGCTCGCTTCACCTTTTCTACAAAAGCACCAAAATCAAAGTCGTCGGGCACTTTCGTGAATGTGATTGTAGAGAGCAGGGTTTCTAATGACTTCAGACGTTTAGATGGGGTAGTATCTCTTAGAATGCGTATCTTCTCATAGAGTTGGATGCCTTCAATCAGACGTTCAAAACGAATGCTTGTTCCTTCTGGGTAGAGTAGGTAGGTGTCGCCCGACAGCCAATTGCCAAAGCGGGCGTCTTGGCAAGGATGTTGAGGCCAACTGTTGAGAGCCCAACGTAGATAACCATCGTAATTAATTGCTGCTGCGTGCAGACCTAAGAATGCGGATTCAGCAGGTTGAGATAAGGTAAAGGTGTTGGGACGGAGAGGGGTGCATGCTGTGTAGAAGGTCAGTTTCTGACCATTCTGCTTGCGTGCGTTAAGAATTTCTTTGTCAAAGATATTGAACTGAAAACATACGCTTATATCATACATCTTTGCACCGATGCTTCCTTGGTCTATGTTGTAGTCGGCTGCTCCTTCTATACGATAATCGGGATCTGCTTCAGTGACTACCCGCCATGCTGCCTCTAACTGGTCCATCGGGCGTTCATCCATAGCGATGCAAGTGCGTGAGAACCACCCTTTTTCTTTTAAGTGCTTGGCAAAATCTTTCAAGAAAGGTAGTAAGAACTCTCGGTATTGTGGGTCAGTAGGTTTGCATTTGACGTGTTTCACACTGTCGCTGGCAGAGTCGTAGTATTCAAACTGATAATGCCAGGGTACTAACGTGTAGCAATCTATCTGTTGTGTTACGCCAACGCTCATCATAAAATTAACCCATTTATCAAAGACTGTGTAGTCATACTTCCAACTCCCATCCACCTGTCGCCTCTTGACTATCATCGTCTCAAATGGGTCGTACGTCTGACTGTTCCATGGGTGCTCAATGATGGAGCAGGTGATTACTTTCCCGCCTGCAGCTGCATATTGTTGCATGATTGGTCGCATGAGTTGAAAATGTTTGTCACTCCAGAGTGGTACGTTGAAGTAGCGTGCTACAGCATAGGGATTCTGCCAGAGGTCAAGATGGAAGGCCCACTCTTTTGGTTGAGGGAGCAGGTGGGTTGATACATTGAGCTTGAGTGGTAAGGACAATGTTTCACCATCGCAGTCAACGATGACGGTACCTTTGTACGTACCTGGTTCTGCTTGGGCAGGTACTTTGATGTCTAACCATATTGGACGTGTGGTATTGGCATCGAGTGTCATTTTATCTATTTCTGCCAGATAGTCGGCAACTAACACAGTGTCGCCTCTAACCTCTTTCATGTCGCCTAATACATAACGAACAAAATATCTTTTTATCTGAGAAGCAGGTATTACAGCTTTTCCTTTCTTAAGGTCACTAATAGTGAACGACATTGACTGAATGTGTCTTGGTGTTGACAGTAGGGCTTGTGCGGCTACACGTTCACCTCTCCATGCAGATAGGGTGATGGTCTTCGTACCTTGTGCCACTTGGTGACGTGAGTATCTTTTGTCTGTGTTGCCCCAGACGAGGTTGATGGATTTTAAGTCATCCCAACACTCCTGGTTGCCAGGATGTGGGTCTGTGAGTTCTGACACTTGCTGTGCTGCGCTTATTAAGGATATGCTAAAGCAAGGAATGAAAAGTAAAATTTTCAGTAGTGTATTCATCGTCGTTATTATTGTGATTTTATTTGAATTCTGCAATGGTGATGCCAGGTCCACCAAATTGTGGATGTTCGTCGTGATATGTGATTATCTCTGGCACGGTGTCAAGATATTGGCGAATGAGGGTACGGAGAATGCCGTCGCCTGTGCCATGAAGGATGCTGACACTACTCACGCCTGACACTATTGCGTCGTCAATGAAGGTCGTAATGATATCTATGCATTCGTCACCACGTTTTCCACGTACGTCTATGCTTGGTTTAAAGTTAGCAAGGTTTTTTGATGTGGAGGTAGATATGTTGTTGATAGAACGGCGTGACTTGGCTTTTGGCGCTTTGGCAGGTGTGAGTCGTGATAATTTCACATTCATCATCACACTCTCGAAATCTACTTGTGCTTCATTTCCACTGATCTTACGTATCAGCCCGGGTGTGTTTTGTCCGTTGAGAGTGACGTATGATCCTTCGGTGAGTATCGTGTCGGCATCTGGAACGATGGCCTGTGACGGTGGTGTGGGGGAGGATGGCTTTTTATCTATATTGGATTTGAAGTCTTTTATGCGTTTGCGTATGATTTTCGTTTTTTCTTTTTCTGCATGCACTTCTTTGATTTCTTTTATGGTGCGTTCAATGAGTGCGTTGGATTGGTTCAGCAAACCTTCTGCATCTTGTCTTGCTTTTTTTATGATGTCTTGCTTCTGCTGACGAATAGTAGATAGTTTCTCTTCATATTCAGCAATGCGTTCTTCCAGTTTCTTCTCCTTTTGACGTATCTGCTGACGTTTGTTTTCCCAATATCGTTTGTCGCGTACTATGTCTTGTAGATATTTGTCTGATTTGATATAGTCTTGTCCTACAATAGCGGAAGCATCGTCAATCACCTCTTGTGGCAGACCTATGCTGCGCGCTATCTCAACAGCAAAGCTGCTGCCAGGATTGCCAATACGCAACTGAAATAGGGGGCGCATCTCATGCCTATCATAGAGCATAGCTGCATTTGCGACGCCTGGCGTGTTCTTGGCGTAGTGTTTTAAGTTTTGATAGTGTGTGGTGATTACACCATATGTACCACAGGCGTTGATTTTCTTTAATACGGATTCAGCAATTGCACCACCTATCTGTGGTTCTGTACCTCCACCGAATTCATCAATAAGTATCAGCGTGTGGTCGTTGGAATGATGCATCATGTGTTTCATGTTGAGCAGGTGCGAAGAATAGGTGGAGAGGTCGTCCTCCAAACTTTGTTCGTCACCTATGTCTATGAATATGTTGTCAAATATGCCACAACGACTACTTTCTGCTACGGGGATAAGTAATCCACATTGTAGCATGTATTGTAAGAGTCCAACCGTCTTCAAACAAACGGACTTACCTCCTGCGTTGGGACCAGATATAATGAGGATATGCTGTGTCTCGTTGAGTAGTATGTCGAGCGGAACGACTGATCCTTTGGCTTGTTGGAGCAACGGATGTCGGGCCATGCTCCAGTCAATTATCTGTGTGTCGAGAAGTGTAGGTAGTAGCGCACCCATGTTGATAGCAAGGCGTGCCTTGGCTTCAATAAAGTCGATGTCTGCAAGGTATTCGTAAGAGTCAAGTATTGCATTGATATCGGTACGTATGGTGTCTGCAAAAACCGTGAGAATACGTATGATTTCACGTCGTTCTTCATTTTCTAACTCTCGTATGCGATTATTTACTTCAACTACTTCTGCAGGTTCAATGAAAACGGTCTTGCCTGTGTCGGATTCATCGTGTATGATTCCGTTGATGCGACGTTTCATAGATGGTGAGACGGGTATGACTAATCGTCCGTTACGCATGGTTGGGGTGGCATCTTTATCAACGAGTCCATCATTCTTTGCTCTGTTCAGTATGTTGTGGAAGAGGTGTGAAATAGACTGTTGAGCTTGTGCTTTTGTCTTACGTATGTCGTACAATTCGGGGGATGCCGTGTCTTTCACTTCACCCGTCTTATCAAGTATTTTGTCTATCTGTTTTACAATTTGTGGAAAAACAGGTACGTCTTGGGAAAGAGAACGTAGGGTGGGATAGAGTTCTGTGTTATCAAAGAAGTATTTTATTTTACAAATTGTATCTAATGAGCGCTGAATGCAGAACAAATCATCTATAGTGGGGTAGGTGTTGGCTATGCGAAGATGGGTGAGTGTGTTGCGTACATCAAAGAAATGCTCTCCAGGGAATTCTTCCTCGCTAAGCACTTTTACAAACTCTGACGTCTCCTGTAACTTTGTTGATATGTAGTCAAATTGGCACAACATCTGCATCTCATCAATACGCTGCTCACCAAGTGATGAACGACATGCAGAATGTAGCATGGTACGTATGACATCAAAACCTATTTTTTGTTCAAAGTTCTTTGGATAAATCATCTTCGTCTTGCTTTGTAGATTAATTCTTATTGAAGTGTTTAGCCAACTGCCATGAGTTGAAACTATTTTGCCAAATGATGTAAAAACCACCTGCAAGTGTGATAAGTGGATTCATAAACGTGTAAGCGAGCCAAATGGCAAATGCCGTGTTCTTCTGCCCAAGAGTCTGTGCTGCAGAGACAGGGTCTCCGTGTCTTTTACCAATGTGTCTTCCCAAACAAAACTGAAGAGCACAACAAAAGAGTGAGGTTAGTGCTATGCATAGGTAAGTGAACAGGTGTTCATGACTACTGACAATAGAGTGTGTCGTCATAGCCATGCAGATAAAGAGTGACACAGACCATAAATAGAATGCCCATTCGGTCTTTTGTTGTAACCATAGGAGTAGTGATGGAAAGAGATAACGGACAATAAAGGCAGTAATAAGGGGTAAAATAAGTATGGGGAATATCTTACCAAGAATCATGAGAAAAGAGATAAGAAACGTGTGCTGCGTGGATGAATACAAGTGTGATATGAGTGCGGGAAAAAGCAGTGATGTGAAGAGGTTAATCACAAATGTGTAACTGATGACATTGCCAATTCTTCCACCGAGTTTATGCGTAACAACGACCGCAGCCGTAGCCGTGGGACAAATCATACAGAGCAGTCCTGCTTCACAGATATATGAAATGGTCGTGTGTGTGCTGGTCAGTCTAAATAACAGGGGACAGGCAAACACAAGCATGCCAACGAATTGTATTATCAATAATTTGAGTTGCCAACGTGCAGGCTTCAGTGCGCGTGGGTTGACCTTACAGAAGGATAAGAAAAGCATGAGGAAAAGTAGTATGGGTTGTAAGGTCTCTGCTATCTTATTGGTTATGTGATGCGTGCTGTTCAGCGAGGGAATAGATGCATAAACTAAATATGTCACTACTCCTGCCGTCATAGCAATCACCAACATCCATTTTTTTATTTTTTGTCGCATAAGTCCATATATCTTATCATCTCATCACGATATTGTGCTGCGAGTGTGAAGTGTAACTCTTCTGCAGCTTTAAGCATTTTTGCACGCGTGGCCTCAATAGCTTTTTTCAGTTGCTCTTGAGTCATTGTGGCAATTATTGGATCGGGTTCGGCCGCTATGATGGTTGCATTATCATCGTAAGTCGTGTCACTGTAATTGCTGTGTTGCCCGTGATTAAGACTCATTTGTGACTTTTGAATTTGTCTTGGTGTGATGTGGTGTTTCTTGTTGTACGCATCTTGCTTCTCACGCCGACGTTGGGTTTCCTCTATTGTGAGTCTCATGCTTTCTGTGATGTGGTCAGCATAGAGAATGGCTTTACCGTTTATATTACGTGCACTGCGCCCTATGGTTTGAGTGAGCGAGCGGTGACTACGAAGAAATCCTTCTTTATCAGCATCTAATATGGCGACGAGTGACACCTCGGGAAGATCAAGTCCCTCGCGAAGCAAGTTCACACCAACAATGACATCGTATTCTCCACGGCGTAGTTTGTCAAGAATATCTACTCGTTCAAATGTGTCAATATCGCTGTGTATATAATTACAACGCACTCCTGCATTCTGTAGATATTCGGTCAGCTCTTCTGCCATTCGCTTGGTGATGGTGGTGACAAGTACGCGTTCATCCTTTTCTGCGCGTAGGTTGATTTCTTCTAATAAATCATCCACTTGATTATGCGTTGGACGTACTTCTATTTCTGAGTCTAATAGTCCCGTTGGACGAATGACTTGTTCCACTATCACGCCTCCTGCACGTTGTAGTTCGTAATCGGCGGGGGTAGCACTGACGTAAATAGTTTGCGGAGTGAGTGACTCAAACTCATCAAAACGAAGTGGACGGTTGTCAAGTGCTGCAGGCAAACGATAACCATATTCTACGAGTGTGGTCTTGCGTTTGCGATCTCCACCATACATAGCACGAATCTGCGGGATTGACTCGTGACTTTCATCTATCACCATCAAGAAATCTTTAGGGAAAAAATCAAGCAAACAATATGGACGTTCGCCAGCTTGTCTGCCATCAAAATATCGAGAATAATTCTCTATGCCAGAGCAATGCCCCAGTTCCTTAATCATCTCTAAATCATTAGTGACGCGTGTCTCAATGAGGTTTCGCTTGGCTGTGTCTCCCAATTCTTCATAATAGAGAATTCGCTTCACTAAATCATCTTGTATCAAACGTACCGCTTGTTCTTGTTGGTCTTTTGACGTCATGAATAGGTTGGCGGGATAAATCTTATAATCAACAAAATCGGCAAATACGTGGCCTGTCACAGGGTCGAGCTCTTGAATACTCTCTATCTCTCCCCAACCAAAATTCACGCGGATAATCTTCATGTCATAAGCAAGATAAATATCAAGGACATCACCTTTGACACGAAATGTCCCGCGTGTGAAGTCTATGTCATTTCTGATATAGAGGCAATCTATCAGTTTATGAAGAAGAACATTGATCTCTATTTTCTCGCCTTTACAAATGGTTATGATATTGCTTGAAAATCCGACAGGACTCCCCATACCATAGATGCAAGAAACACTGCTAACCACAATAACATCTTCTCGTCCTGATAAGAGTGAAGACACAGCAGAGAGACGGAGCCGATCCACTTCTTCGTTGATGGCAAGGTCCTTTTCTATGTATGTGTCTGTAGCGGGGAGATAGGCTTCTGGTTGGTAATAGTCATAATAACTCACATAATACTCCACAGCATTATCAGGGAAAAAACTTTTCATCTCTAAATAAAGCTGGTGAGCTAAGGTCTTGTTGTGTGAAAGAATAAGTGTAGGCTTTTGAATGTTGTTTATGACGTTGGCGATTGTGAACGTCTTACCTGATCCAGTGACACCTAACAATACCTGTGAGTTAAGACCAGACTGTATTCCACGAGTCAGTTGTTCTATCGCTTCAGGTTGATCTCCAGTGGGTTTATATGTAGATTGTAAATCAAACACAATATTAAAAGCCTTAACAGTTGCACGCTATTGTTTTTCTAATAAAATAGTTGTTAAGAACGAATCAAATCTACATCATTCACAAAGTTACGTACGGCTTGTTGATCTTCTTTCTTACATATCATGATGACATCGTTGTCTGCAATGATGACGTAGTCTTTTAGGTCTTGAGCTACGATGAGTTTATCTGACGGAGCATTTACTATACAGCCTTCACAGTTGTGTAAAAGTGATTTTTTTGTGAGTACAACGTTATTGTTGTCTTGTTTGGGTAGAAGGGAATAGAGTTGTGACCAACTACCTACGTCTTCCCAAACAAAGTTAGCATGCATGACGTCGGCATTGATGGTCTTGTCAAGGAATATTTGCTCTATTGTGTTGTTGGGACAATGAGCATAGGTGTCCATCACTACATCATGGATAGGTTGGTGCTCTGCCATAAGATGGTTCATCTTTTGTATGATATCGTTGATGGTGGTAGATACTTCGGAGAGGGAGTGAAGGAATGTATTGGCACGGAAAATAAATATACTAGTGTTCCAAAGAAATTCTCCACTGTCCAGAAACATGTGCGCGAAGTCTTCGCTTGGTTTTTCAGAGAAACTTTTTACTTTGTATATGCCGTCGGAAGCGTGTTCAGCCATCTGTATATATCCGTAGTTAGTGTCTGGACGAGTAGGAGTAACTCCGACAGAAAGAAGACGATTGTGAGTCTCGGCATAGGTAAATCCACGCAATATGTCGTTGCGAAAAGCATCTCCTTGTTCATCTATTTTTTGATCGGCAGGGGTAATTATGAGTGTCGCATCTGGATTTTTGCGTATAGCGTGAATGGCTCCCCAGGCAGCACTGGAAACAGTATTACGTCGAATAGGTTCGAGGAGAAGATTGTCAGCAGAGAGCTCAGGTATTTGCTCTTGTACATAATGTGCGTAGGAATGATTTGTTAGTATGATTATGTTGTCGGGAGAAATGAATTGACGGTAACGACGATATGTAGTTTGCAAAAGTGTCTCACCAGTGCCAAGCAGATCAATGAATTGTTTCGGTTTCTCTTTAGTACTTGTTGGCCAAAGTCGTGAACCAATCCCTCCGGCAAGGATGATGCAAAAACGATTATCATTCATAGTAGTGATGAATAGAGATTATCATGTGTTAATAATATTCAAGTTTTACTTTGCAAAGATAATATTTTTTTTTGTATCTTTGTGCAAATTTTAGGAAAAATGCAAATCAAATCAGCAGAATTCAAACAGAGTAGTCCAAGGGCTGATATGTGTCCTGACAGTGGACTAACAGAGTACGCATTCATTGGGCGTAGTAATGTTGGAAAGTCAAGCCTGATAAATATGTTGTGCGAAAGAAAAAAACTGGCTATGACGTCCTCTACTCCAGGTAAGACCCTGTTGATAAATCATTTCTTAATTTCGTCAGTTTTCACGAATAAATGTGATGCGAAGGAGAAACAATGGTTCTTAGTAGATTTGCCAGGCTATGGTTATGCACAAAGAGGTAAGAGAGAAATGGCTAAACTGGAAAATCTAATCTCACATTACATAATAGATAGAAAACAACTGACGTGTCTATTCGTATTGTTGGACATAAGACTCAAACCACAACAGATAGATTTGGAATTCCTTGAATGGTTAGGAGAAAATGAAATTCCGTTTGCTATAGTATTTACCAAGGCAGACAAAGTGAAGGAGGGTGAGAAAAAACATAATATACAAGTGTATCTCAATACACTTAAAGAAAGGTGGGAGGAACTACCTACATATTTTATTACAAGTTCAGAAAAACGAATAGGACGTGAAGATGTGTTGGAGTTTATGGAAACGTTTTTATGAAGTAAAAAAATTTGGTAAGTTGATTTATTTTTCCTAACTTTGCGTTCGTATTTAGAAATTCATCTAAATTAGAATTCCCATTTTTATGAAATTTACAAAAGAAAACCTTACAGGTAAGAGCCTGGAAGAATTGAAGGTGATTGCGGCCGATATGGATATTAAACCGGGCCGTATGACAGAGACAGAATTGATGTATGCAATCCTTGATAAATCTGCTGTGGCGGAAACAGAGACGATAGAAGACGCTCCGAAAAAGCGTCGTGGACGTCCAAAAAAAGTAGTGGAGCCACAAGAGACTAAAGAAGAGAATAAAAAGGATGTGAGCCCTGAAAAACTCACACCAATATCTGCGGAGGATGAGGCTCCTAAAAAACATCGTGGACGTCCTCGAAAAATGGACACAATAAATGATGTAAAAGATAAAAATACAGAGGCTAAAAGTGAACAAGAGACTGAAGTAAATAACCCAAGTACAGCACCACTATCAGCAGTTGATTTTATTATTATAGATGATATACCTAATGATGATTATATAGATCAGCCAATTGAAAAATCGCCTGCTATGAAAATAAATACAGCAGAGTCTGTATCTTCTATAAAAACACCGACCACACCAGCATTTGATTTCAAGGACGTAATCAAAACTGAAGGTGTGTTGGAAATAATAGATGGCTATGGTTTCCTTCGTAGTTCGGATTATAATTATTTGTCTTCACCAGATGACGTATTTGTAAATCCATCACAAGTAAAAAATTATAGTTTGAAAACTGGAGATGTAGTGGAGGGGGCTATTCGTCCTCCTCATGATGGGGAAAAATTCTTCACTCTTACAAGTATAAATAAAATAAATGGGTGTGATTCGTCAATTATTCGTGATAGGATGGGGTTTGAATTCTTGACACCATTATTCCCAGACGAAAAATTTAAATTGTGTGGTGGACAAAATGATAGCATATCATCACGTGTAGTGGATTTGTTTGCACCAATAGGTAAAGGACAACGTGCACTCATAGTGGCACAGCCAAAGACAGGTAAGACTTTACTGATGAAAGATATAGCTAACTCAATAGCAAGGAATCATCCAGAAGCATATTTAATGATGTTGCTGATTGATGAGCGACCTGAGGAGGTTACGGATATGGCGCGCACGGTGAATGCTGAGGTGATTGCTTCTACGTTTGATGCTCCTGCAGAGAACCATGTGAAAATTGCAAATATAGTACTGGAGAAGGCTAAGAGAATGGTTGAATGTGGACATGATGTCGTTATCTTCTTAGACTCAATCACACGATTGGCTCGTGCATATAATACCGTGAGTCCTGCATCAGGTAAGGTGTTGACAGGTGGTGTTGATTCGAATGCGTTACAGAAGCCAAAGCGTTTTTTCGGTGCGGCACGAAATATAGAAAATGGCGGTTCCCTCACTATAATTGCGACAGCACTCATTGATACGGGTAGTAAAATGGATGAGGTAATATTTGAGGAATTTAAGGGTACTGGTAATATGGAGTTGCAGCTTGATCGTAACTTATCCAACAAACGTATCTTCCCTTCTGTAAACTTAGTGGCTTCTAGTACGCGTCGTGATGATTTATTGCAGGATGAGAATACACGCAAACGTATGTGGGCATTGCGTAAGTATATCAGTGATATGAATGTGATTGAGGCAATGAATTTTGTGATGGATAACATGCAGGAAACTACTAATAATGACGTGTTCCTAACACAAATGAATTCATAAAATACGTGAACAGTATTGATTAATGAAAGTAGGGCGCAATATGTGGGTGATGACGGAAAGAATGAGGTGCTTTCCTATATAATGCGCGAAGACGTGGGGTAATGACTGGATAACCATAATAGTCATGTGCTTCATTCATAAGATGACAGAACCACGTGATACCTAATACATTCTTATAATTGTCCTTGATAAACTGATCTTCAAGTTTGTCAAGGGCATTTTGATATTGTGCTTGTTTGCGAAAGAGCATGTCTTGTATTTGAAGAGGGCTATAACCTCTATAAAAAAGATAGGCTTCGCTACGTGGGAGGTCGCTTATGAGAAATATAAGAGAATCACGTGAAGAAAGGAAGGTGTAAAGGTCTTTATTGAGTGGAGTACCTTCTACCTGAATGGAAGTGTTAGCTATGTTAACGTTAATATCTCCATTCTCTAATATAATTGGTATGAGGGTGCCATCACCCATACTGAGTCCAACACACATGATGGAGTCTAAAGGACCACTCATCTGAAAATGTCCGTGGACAACTAGGCACGAATCAATAGATGTATTAAAAGATTGATTGTATTCTTTTATATATGCCATATTGGAAGTGGGGGTGTTGGGCATGGATGAGGTGCCATCAATGAAATAACTGCTTTCAGAACAGGATGAAAGTAGTAGAAGCATAAAAGACAATATATAAAAAAATTTCTTCATTATATGTTTGAAATTACAAATATATAACGAAGAAATTAATTATACAAGTTTTTTAGTAATTCTTTAGTTTTTTTTATGTTTTTTTAAAACTCTGCAGTCTTTGGGGTGCGTGGGAATGGTATTACATCTCGTATGTTCTGCATGCCTGTGACAAAGAGGATAAGACGTTCGAAACCTAACCCGAATCCACCATGAGGACAGCTTCCATATTTACGCGTATCAAGATACCACCACATGTCTTTCATCGGGATGTGCATCTCTTCAACACGCTGCATCAGTTTGTCATAATTCTCTTCGCGCACACTTCCACCTATGATTTCACCAATCTGTGGGAAGAGTACGTCGGTACCTTGCACCGTCCGCCCATCAGTATTCATCTTCATATAGAATGCCTTGATATCTTTAGGATAGTCAATCATTATGACTGGCTTCTTAAAGTGTTCTTCAACAAGATAGCGTTCGTGTTCTGAAGCTAAATCGCATCCCCATTCTACAGGAAACTCAAATTGTTTTGCACCAGATTCTTGTGCTTGCTTAAGTATGTTGATTCCTTCTGTATAAGGCAGACGCACAAAATCGGTGTTGACAACGGACTCAAGTCGTTCAATCAGACCTTTATCTATCATCTTATTAAGGAAGGCCAAATCGTCTTGACAGTGGTCAAGTGCCCACTTAACACAATACTTTATGAATTCTTCTTCAAGATCCATTAAGTCATTTAAATCAATAAAGCTGACTTCGGGTTCTATCATCCAAAACTCAGCCAGGTGACGTGGTGTATTGGAATTTTCCGCACGGAATGTAGGTCCAAAGGTGTATATCTGTCCGAGCCCCGTTGCTCCTAACTCACCTTCAAGTTGTCCAGATACAGTGAGAGAAGTCATCTTACCAAAGAAATCATCCGAATATATTATTTGGCCATTGTCGTCCTTCTTCAGGTCGTAGAGGTTCTTGGTTGTGACTTGGAACATTTCACCAGCACCCTCACAGTCACTTGCCGTGATAATAGGTGTGTGAAAGTAGAAAAACCCCTTGTCGTGGAAAAATTTATGAATGGCAATGGCCATATTATGACGTATGCGAAAGACAGCTCCGAAAGTGTTAGTACGAATACGCATATGTGCATGTTGGCGCATATATTCAAAACTTTGTCCTTTTTTCTGCATAGGATAGTCGGCAGGGCAAGTACCATAGATTTCAATCTCATGGGCTTGTATTTCTACGTTTTGTCCAGAACCTATGCTGTGTACCAGCTCTCCAGTGACACTGATACATGCACCTGTCGTGATTTGTTTCATCAACTCTTCGTCAAAACGTTCTGCATCAGCAACTATTTGTACGTTATTTATTGTGGAACCATCATTAAGCGCTATAAAATTGACAGATTTGCTACCGCGTTTAGTTCGCACCCATCCTTTTGCAGTCACTTCTGAACCGTAGTCCTCACGTTTCAGTATATCTATAATTTTTGTTCGTTTCATATGTTTTTTTTACTTAGGGATATCGTTATCTATAATATTATACACTCATGTGTAGCATAGCTACTTCTTGTTCAGTGAGAAAACGCCAGTCACCGCGACGTAATCCTTTTTTTGTAAGGCCTGCAAACATGACACGGTCAAGTTTCAATACACGATAGCCAAGTGCTTCAAACATGCGGCGTACAATGCGATTCTTGCCAGAATGGATTTCTATCCCTACTTGTTTTTTATCTGTGTCGCTTGCATAACTTATAGCGTCAGCATGAATTTCTCCATCTTCAAGTTGAATGCCTTCGGAGAGTTGTTTGATATCGGAGATAGTGCAGTTCTTATCAAGATGTACGTGGTAGATTTTCTTTTTAAGAAATTTAGGATGTGTCAGTTTTGTGGCTAATTCCCCATCATTGGTAAAGAGTAAGACACCAGTAGTCTTGCGGTCTAATCGACCTACAGGATATATGCGTTCTTTACAACAATTCTTCACAAGATCAAGTACGGTCTTGCGTGATTGTGGATCGTCTGACGTGGTAACGTAGTCTTTGGGCTTGTTTAATAACACATATACTTTTCTTTCTAAACTGACTAGTTGATCATGGAAGTGGATCTCATCAGTGCGAAAGACCTTAGTACCTAATTCTGTGACTACCACACCATTGACTGTGACAACGCCAGCTTTGATGAAATCATCAGCTTCGCGGCGTGAGCATACACCCGCATTAGCAAGAAACTTATTGAGTCGAAGAGGTGCATTAGGG
>R20__coassemble_872_pt1 | contig 19952 bp, 16 predicted proteins | sample R20__metabat2_high_PE_015 | metagenome-assembled genome bin R20 | reverse complement strand
CTTTTCTAAATAAAATAAAAAGAAAAAGAAAATATATAAAAGAAAAAGAAAAGATTGCCTCCCCCAACCCCCTCCCATAGAGGGGACTTTAGACGCACATCATTTTATTTTTAATACATAGGTTTGCAAGTGAGACTAAAAAAATCACAGATAAATTACAAATATGATTTCGTGATTTCGTGATTTCGTGATTTTTTACATCTACTCATCTCAAACTTTTAATGTTTTGAAAAAAGAATTCCACCAACTTAAAAAACACGTCAAAAACACATTAAAAATTGCTGATATAAGATTTTTTTTGTAACTTTGCAAGTAGAAATCAAATAATGAAATGGAAAGATATGACGTACTTAAATTCATTTCAGAAAGAAAAGGTGGAACGCTGTCTCCGGAAAATGAATTCCTGGCACAAGTTGCTGATGACATCAGAAGAGCAACTTATGGCAGCAGAACGGATGAAACACAATCTGACCATTGCTCAGGCAATGTAACGAATATCAACGAACAAGAACAAAGATGTGCTGAAGTCTATGCTAAGGCACATAAGTCGTGGATTTCCTTTTTTGACCTTGATTCAATTGGAATTCCTGGACCTTGTGGTAGCGAAGCAAACCTACATTAAGGATTGTGATCCTGTTGCCAATCATGATATACAAGAGTATATGTCAGCCCTTGGTTTCACTTGTATTGATAATGGGATATATCAAAACAATTTCATCTTAGCAAAGGACGTACTTCCAAAGAATGTATTAACGGATTCTGCAGGTGATATCTATGTGATAGATGTTGAACTCAGTTTGATATAGTCATTTACACCTCACTCATCTCTCCTCTCTCCTCTCATCGAGAGAGCAATGTTTTCCAATCTGCGAGGAGGAGGTCTTTGCTGAAGTGTTTGTTTATAAATGCCACACAGTCATCATGTATCTGTGTGTTTTCTTCTGGATTGGCTAGTCTGTCTTTCAATTCATCTATGGCGGCATAACATGAGTTGAGGTCGTTGTTTTTGAATACATAACCTCCTTCACACTTTAAGTAAGATGGAGATGTTGATGGTAACGTCAACGGATATGGTGCGCCCATAGTCTCAGGCATACCTGTATTACCGTTGCACACTACCGGCGTGCCACACGCCATAGCTTCTATGTTGACTTTGCTGAAGGTCTCTCGCTGTGAGAGGTTCACAAAGACATCTGCCATGGAGTAGTATTCTGCCAGTGTGTCGGTGTCTTCAGTGAAGGGATAGTTGGTCACATTCTGTGGACACGCATTATGCATCTTACCGACTAATACTATGCGTGCATTCTTATAGTGTTTGGCTAACTGAAGGAATAGGTTCAATCCTTTCAATGCCCCCCACCCTTGTGATATGCTCAGTATGATGAAGTCGGTGTCTGTGAATCCATACTTCTGGCGTACTGCATGACGTGAGCGTGGATAGAAGAGTTGCTGATTTACCCAGTTGTATCTGTGAACGATGGTTGAGCAGTCGGCAAGGAACGACTTGCGTGCTTCGTCGGCTACCCAGTGAGATACTCCTACGATATGAAGATGTGGTATCTGTGAGAAGAGTCGTTTACGGTCTTGGTGTATCTTGTGTGAGTGGTTCCAGCGAAACCATGAGTCATTGCGAAACTGACAATGATGGCACTGTGTCTGCCACTTATCACAATGGTAGAAGGTGTAGTGCACACACCCTCCTGTGAATGCCCAGCAGTCGTGCAGCACCCACAGTGTGTGTATGTCGTGGTGTGCCAGGTATTTGAGAAGAAGTGGGAGGTTGATGAAGTTGCTGTGTAGGTTGCGAAGTATGATTGCGTCGGGACGTATCGTATCTAATCGTTTGAGGAGGCGGAGGGTGGTCAGCCACGATGCGTAGCCGTATAATCCCGTCAGGCGCCCAAAGACGGCATGTATCTTATTGCTTATGAAATTACCTATGTGGATGACGTTGCTGTCTCGCTGAGTGGGTGGTGTGCCCGTGTAAAACACCCACGACTCGATGCCTTGAGAGATGAAGTACTGATGCAATTCCTCTGCTGTGCGACCGGTACTGCTGTGATGATAGACTGCATTGATCTGAACTACCTTCATGGTGTGTCTTTCGGTTTATGAATATAATGTCTGACTGATACGCTGATAGAGTCCCACAGGTCCGTATAGAAGCTGTGTTCAATAAGACGATACATCCAGTATTTCTTTCCGTGATCCACAAAGATCTTGAAGAAACGGAGTATATGGTTTTGCGGGTTGTCGTCTCCTGGTTTCTTTGTCAGATCCTGTCTTAACATCTCTCTCATAACCCTGCGTTCTATGGGTGTGAGTTCACAAGGAGCGGGCGCATCATGTGTATGCGATGTGGTTTCACAGAGGAAAGAGAGGTCGATGCCTGTCAGGTAGTGGGCTATATGTAGGAATATGTCTTTCACACGTGAATAGCCCATCTCTCGTATGATATGGTTGCTTCCTTCTACATCTATATCGTGCCGATGCGCATCGAGATAGAGAGAGATATCTACGAAATGACGTAAGAGTATGGTCTCGCGTGAGAAGAGATGGATGAGCATGTGTACGATGAAGTAAATATATTGTGATGAAGGAGAGAGCGTGTATAACGAAGACGAGGGGTTTGAGAGGTTTGAAGGGTTTGAAGGGAGTGGAGTCAGTCCGTATTTCTGCATGCTCGCCATCAGTAGGTCATTGGCTTTACCGAAGCCGAAGAGTCTTGCTTGTTCGGCGAGAGCGAAGTGGTTCTCTATCTGTACGCCCTGCCACATGAACTTAGTGTGTTTATTGTTGTCTTTCGCTTTTACGGTGACGCCTTGTGATTCAACGGCAGCATCGACCAACGAGACCAGTTCACGTAAGTTATTGAGTTCTGGTACGACTGTCCCCTCCTCAGTGGTGTGGATGGTAACAGGCATTATGTCGATGTCTCCGCATGGGCGGTGTTGTGGCACTGGCCAATACTGGCTCAGGCTGATGCCTTTGAGAAGAAGGAAATTCGGAAATTCGGAAGGAGGAGTGAGAGGGGTGAGAGGGGTGAGAGAAGTGAGGAGGGAGGAGAGTGCTTCTTTTTTCTTTTTATAATCGTTTTCTTGTTCGGTGAGGGAGAGAAGAAATTCCATTTTCTTCTGTGGGGTGTTATTGATGAGTTGAATGACAGGATGTTCATCGCAATTCTTCACTGCTTGCGCCACGATGCCAGCCACACCTTGTTGGGTGGCAAAAGCAATAAACGTAGATAAGTCCGTTGGTGAGGAGGAGGAGGGAGAGGAGGGAGGAGCCAAGACAGAACGCATGACTTCAAAGAGTGCTATGTGGATGTCATTCATGTCGTTTGTGGTTTGTTGTACGAAAGACAATTGTAATATCTTATTTGTACGTATATCATAGGAGGTCCTGCGACTATATGTGTGCAGAACCTCCTATTATAGATGTTTTTAGAATAGTTTCTCTGGGTATTCGCCTGCATCAACCAGAGCACGGATACGTGCTACGGTGTCAGGTCGGTCGGCTGCGTAGGTCACGCCAAACCACTTACTTGTTGTGTCGAGCACTTCGCAAGTGGCAATGCCCTTTGTGATGAGTTCGTTCACCATGAGTGGGATGAAGAACTCTGCCTTCAGGTTCTCCATATTCTTTGGATCAGAGAGGAATGCTTTGAAATAATCCTCTGAATAGTCGAAGTAATCTGGTGTGAATCCCCACATATTCATGCTCACTGGCACGTTCTCTTCGAGTGGGTTCCACACGTCGTTCTCACGGTAGCATATCTTACCGTCAACACGCATAATCTCTGTGCGTTCAACCACGTCGGTGAGGAGGTGATTAGCATCGTATTCGCACACGCCACGTGCCACGCTTCCGTTCTCAGAGAGTGTGTTGCAGCAGCGGAATCCAACCATTGAGTATTTGTTTTTCTGTCCCTCAGGCAGTGCAGCCAGATACTTACCCATCTGTTCGAAGGCATCACGTCCGTAGAAGTCGTCACAGTTGATGACACAGAATGGTTCTTTGATGACATCCTTACCCATCATCACTGCGTGGTTAGTACCCCAAGGCTTCACGCGGTTCTCAGGACAAGTGAATCCGCTTGGCAGTGCATCAAGACTCTGGAAGCAGAGTTCGCATTGCACCTTACCTTCATATTTTGACAGTATCTGTGTGCGGAACTGCTCTTCGAAGTCCTTACGTATTACCCATACTATCTTACCAAATCCAGCACGGATAGCATCGTAGATACTATAATCCATGATAGTCTCTCCGTTTGGTCCCAGTCCGTCTAATTGTTTCAGTCCACCATAACGGCTACCCATACCTGCAGCAAGTAAAAATAAAGTTGGTTTCATAATGTTTTATTCTTTTTGATTATACATATTTATTTCAATAAAGCCTCACGCACGTCTGCGATATCGTCTTTCAGTGATGCGAGTTGTTCTTTGAATTGCTCGAGAGAGATGGCGTCGAGTTGTTGTAATGGTTTGATAGCCTCAGCTATTTCCTCGAGGTTGCTGTCGTATTCTTTCAAGCGGTCAAGACCTTCCTGAAGCAAGATGATACGGTAAGTGAGGTCTTGTGCAGCCTTGTCGTCAAAGCTGTTGATGAGTTGGTTGTCTGGGTGCTTTGCCAATACGTATATCTGTTCTACGGTAGAGGCTGTCATCACCTCCCAGAAGTAATTAAGGGTTTGGTTTTCTTCTTCATCCTTATAGAACTCGTTGATTAGTTCTTTATAAGACATACCTGAATTGAAGTTGTTGATGAGTGCTTCGAGTGCAGGGTCATTGATTTCTACGCCTAACTTCTGACTTGCTGCCTCATAATCCTCTGTTGGCATACCGTATGCCTTTGCTATATAAGAATCAACGTTATACATAGCCAAAGCACGATAGCGTTGTGCTTGGTCAACGAAGTCCTCTACCTGCTTTGTGTCGAGCAGATAATCTGGTTTCACTAACTTCTCTTGCTCGCTCAGCACGAGTTGTCCGTCTGCGATGGCTGCGAGGAATGGTACCTTACTGCAAGAGTCAGCCCACAGAGCAGCGATGCTGTCTGCCTGCATCTTCACCAATGCTTCGAGTTGCTCTTGTTGGAATGTTTTCTTCTCGTTTGTTGTTTGTTTCTTGTTTCCTCCACATGATGCCAAGAGTGTGATGGCTACCAGGGATAATAATGCAATTTTTTTCATACTGTTTGTTGTTTTTGAAATTTAAGATATTTATATGTTTTAGTTAGTTTCCTATACATAAAGAGAGATGGTGTGCGCAGGTCGTACATAAGTGTGAGTGTGACTATCATGCTCATCAGCACGAGCACAGACATATTGTACCATAAGGTCTTCACGTGCCAGTTGCCAATGACCTTCTCTCCGCTGTAGAACGGTGCTCTGCCGTTGTGTGATGTGGGTGTGAGGTAGATAAACCCTGCAAGTGGCACTATATGTCCGTCAACGACTCTGCAGAGTTCTGAAGCATCAATTCCCACGACCTGACGTTCCAGTTGTAGATTGTAGTTCTCACGTTTCAACTGTTTGAGTGCTTCACGTCCATTGAGAGATATGACGTCATTGATTAAACGATTGGCCTCTCGTGTGGCTGCGTAACTGCGTTCTCTCAGCAGACTGTCTGCGTCGTCGTAATATGCTGCCAGTGATGCATAAGAGCAGTCGCCTGTGTATGGTGGCAATCCTGTCTGATGAGCCAACAGATGTAGGTTATATTGCAATTGAGACTCGTCCCTCAAACCTCTCTCTCCTCTCACTTCTCTCACTTCTCTCACTCCTCTCACTCGTCTCGCTAATTGTTCTTTTAACGTCTGCAGATAGCCCAACCGATAGTATTGTGATTCGTATTTTTGTTTGTCTATATCGAAGAACTGTGCTTCGTAGGCATTATCTGCAAAACTGCTGACTGCCAATGCCTCGAAGGACCAGCGTGATGGTATGAGGTCGCCTATAAGCGGTACGTTGCCTGTGGTGCTCTTCGGGGTGAGGTCGGAGAACTTCACCACGAGTCCGCACAATAGTATTTGTGGGATGAGCAACAGAGGTATGGTTATATAGATGGACACTATGCTATTCATGTATTTTGACAGGAACAATCCCGTCAGACCAGCCAGGAAGGCCGTGACGAAGAGTATCATCCACCAAGTCATGAAGAGTGAGTGAATGCCCATGATGAGATTGCCCACGACGATGAAGAGGGCGGTCTGAAGGAGTGTCACCATCGCCATGATTATGATCTTCGACCACACGTAACTCTTGTAAGAGAGTGATAAGAATCGCTCGCGCTTCAGCAGTGCTTTGTCTCTTATTATCTCCTCTGCACTACCACTCATGCCTAAGAACGTAGCGACTATGATTGCCATGAAATAATATGACACGAGGTTGTTGTTCTCCATCACCGAATAGCCTTCGGGTGGTGCGTAGCGTGTCAGGACAGAACAGATGAGTGCCAGGAGCGGTGCTTCCAGGAGCGTGATGAGTATATACTGATGGTTGGTCATCTTGGCACGCAGACTGCGTTGGATGAATATCTGTATTTGTCGTAACCTATTAGGACGCTGCTGGTCGGTAGAGGGGAGAGGAGGGAGAGAAGTTCGGAAATTCGGAAACTCGGAAACTCGGAGAGGAGGGAGAGAAGTGAGATAGAGTTCGTTCCATTGTTGTGGTGTCTTCTTTCGTTGAGCCGTCAGCTCGCCTGTATTGCTCAGTTTCTTCTCTTCTATTATGTTCAGTATGACCTCTGGGTTCGCATTGCCACAGACAGGACAGATGCTCACGTCAGAGTCGGCATAGTTAGCATTGCGTTTGAAGTAGGTGATGGCCTCGATAGGGTTGCCGTCGTAGATAGGGTAACCTCCTTTATCGAGCAGCCAGAGACGGTCGAAGAGTTTGAACACATCGGATGATGGTTGGTGTATGTTGGTGATGATGAGTCGTCCGTTTATTGCTTGTTCCTTGAGTAGGTTTATCACCATCTCGGTATCAGCAGACGACAGTCCTGACGTCGGTTCGTCGAGGAAGAGTATAGCTGGTTGACGTATTAGTTCGAGAGCTATATTCAGTCGTTTGCGTTGTCCGCCACTAATGTATTTATTGATTGCAGAACCTACCTTCAGGTCTTTCGCACCTTCCAATCCTAAGTCGGTGAGCACAGTCATCACTCGTTCATCCAGAGAGGCATCGTCCAGTCCATCAAAACAAAGGCGAGCCGTGTACCACAGGTTCTCGTACACGGTCAACTCTTCTATCAGCAGGTCGTCTTGTGGGACGAACCCTATCAATGCTTTTGCGTCGGGGTCTGAGATGTCGTGACCATTGATGGTGATGCTGCCCGTTTGTGGACGTAAGGTGCCATTGAGTAGTGACAAGAGGGTGGTCTTACCTACCCCACTGCCTCCCATGATTGCCACCATCTCTCCGCTATGGAGTGAGAAGGAGAAATCGTGCAGTCCGTTATCTCCACCCTCTTCGAAACGGAAGTCTATGTGGTTGCCACGTAGTTCTACGCTCTGTGACTGATGTCGTGCCACGTCAGAGAGGTCGGAGAACGGTTCCATCACCTGGAAGTAATAGAGTGTCGGCGCATTCGATGCCTTCAACACACCACTGCGTTGCCACGTACGGAAGGTGCCTGGCATAACGCGTACGTCGTTCATGGTGACGTCGTTGCCTCCACAATAGGTGAAGAGTAGTTTCTTCTGTTGAAGGAGGTATAAGAGTTTGATGTGTGAGGTGCTGTAAGGTATGACTGCCACGTATGGAGATGTGGTGTCTTCACGAACGAATGCGATGAGTGCAGCGAACTCCTGGTCTCCTACCCCAAACAGGTCTGCTACGTTCTTAAACATTGACTCGTCACTCACATCACCCACGAACTCCATCAGTCGCAAGATAACCAACAGTTGTTCTTCTTGACTGATGCGGCTCTGCATTTTTGTGCAGATGCCTGTCAAGATAGATTGTTTATCCAGGTCGGGGAAGTCATCGTAGAAGTCGCGCAAGTCATCGTAAAGACGTAGATAGGAATCGGTATTCTTCACTCCATAGTGCGAGGAGAGATAGTTGATAAGAATCTTATGTGATAAGTCCTTATCAATGCTTTTCTCCGTGCCAAACAGTGCGAAGAGATTTAACAATCCTGATAGTACTACGTCGTCCATACCTTACGCTTATGTGCATAATACGGACACAAAGATAATGAAAAAATGTGGAACGTCCAAAAAAAATCACGAAATCACGAAATCACGAAATCACATGCGTGATTTTTTTCTTCTCTCACTTCTCTCACTTCTCTCACTTCTCTCACTCTCCTCTCTTCACACACAGTGTGACAATGAGTGTAGGTATGCAGCAAAGCATCACCATCCAGAAGAAATTGATATATCCGAGCCACTCCTGCAGGTAACCTGCCACCATGCCCGGCAACATCATAGAGAGCGCCATGAAGGCTGTGCAGATGGCGTAATGGCTGGTCTTGAACTCACCCTCTGCTATGTGTATCATATAAAGCATGTAAGCGGTGAAACCGAAGCCATAACCGAACTGTTCTACGGCAATACAGATGCTGATGATGAGGAGGTTGGATGGTAGGGAAATGGCCATATAAACGAATGACAGGCAAGGTAAGGTCATACATGCAGCCATGGGCCACAGACTACGTCTCAGTCCTATCCTCGATGCCATGATACCACCAAGTATGCCTCCCACGGTAAGTGCTATAACGCCGATGGTGCCGTAAGCCAACCCTACTGCCTCGGTTGACATCCCTAATCCACCAGCATCACGACTGGCCACCAGGAACGGCGTACACATCTTCAGGAGAAACGCCTCTGGCAGACGATATAACAACAAAAAGGCAATACCCAACCACACGCCTTTCTTTGTGAAGAAAGTGATGAAGGATTGTGCAAAACCTCTGAGGATGGATTGTGAATCCACGTTCTTATCTTGTTGTGAGAGGGTTTGTATAGCATTCCCCTTCTCTACCTTCGGCACAAAAAAGATATGCCAAAGCGTGAGGAGAGAGAAAATCACCGCAGCCACACCTATCGTGATGGTCCAAGCACGGGGGATGTCTTCATATTGTGTCTCCAAGAAACCTGCTATTGCCACCAACACCCCTTGTCCAAAGACATTAGATAAGCGATAGAACGTGCTACGTATCCCTACAAAAAAACTCTGTTGCTTCTCTTCAAGTGCCAACATATAGAATCCGTCGGCCGCAATGTCGTGGGTGGCTGACGCGAAAGCGGTGATGACGAAGAGTAAGAGGGTGAGGGTGAAGAGACTCATAGGCGTGTTGCCCTCGCGAATCATCTCTACGGATGGACGAGCAAGCGTCAGGGCAAGGAGGATAAACGCCACAGATATGACAGACTGCATGGCGATGGTCCACCATCGTTTGGTGCGTATCACATCGACAAACGGACTCCAGAAGGGTTTGATGGTCCACGGCAGATATAAGAGACTGGTGAACAACGCCATCTCACCATTGGGTACACCCATCCTCGCAAACATAAGTACAGATATGTTGTTTACTATGAAATAGGGAATCCCCTCTGCGAAATAAAGTGTCGGAATCCATAACCATGGATTGGTTCTTGTCTTGGCATTCATCGTGTATCTGTCAATTTTTATGCAAATTTACTAAATTTCTTTAAATTCACTCCTTGTTTGAAAAAAAAATCGTATCTTTGTATCTTGAAAAATAATGATATCTCATATCTATCATGATTAGTAATCTCATATCGCGAGAGGAATTGGACAAGGCGGAACAGTTGTTTAACGATTGTAAGAACGTGGTCATCACGACTCACACATCGAGTGACGGCGACGCCATCGGTTCGTCGTTGGCACTGTACGAATACTTGAAGTCACGTGGTAAGCAAGTCACCGTGATAGTGCCAAATTACTATCCCAGCTTCTTACATTGGATGACTGATGCAGACAAGATCATCGAGTATGACAAGCACAAAGGACTGGCCCACTCGTTCATCAACGGTGCTGACCTCATCTGTTGTCTTGACCTGAACGAACCCTCTCGACTGAGCGACCTCTCTGAGCCTATCGTGAATGCTCGTGCGAAGAAACTCATGATAGACCATCACCTGAACTGTAATAGGTTCTGCGACGTGATTATCTCCTATCCACACGCAAGTAGCACGTCGGAACTCGTCTTTCGCCTCATCAACGCATTGGGTGGACTGAAGAAACTGACAAAGGCAGGGGCAGAAGACATCTTCGCCGGTATATGTACTGACACGGGGAGGCTGAGTTTCAACAGTAATAACCCCGACCTGTTTCGTATCATTGCCGAACTGATAGAGAAAGGCATAGACAAAGATAAGATAATACGCAATATCTATAACAACTACACGGAGGGACGCTTCCGCATGCTCGGTCATGTGTTGTACAATAAGTTGAGGGTATTCCCAGAACAAGGTGCGGCATACTATTCGCTCTCAAAGGAGGAACAACTGAGTTTCAACTTCAAGAAAGGCGATGCAGAAGGCCTTGTCAATATGCCTTTAGAAATCAAAGGCATCCACTTCTCCATCTCCTTGCGCGAGGACACAGAGAAACCTGTGGTTTGGATATCTCTGCGCAGTGTGGATGACTTCACCGTCAACGATATAGCGGCACGCTACTTCAACGGGGGTGGGCATAAGAACGCAGCAGGAGGACATCTGGACTGTTCGCTTGAGGAAGCCATCAACCTATGTGAGAAAGTAATCAAAGAACTCAATCCTGAAACAATAAACTAAATAACATACAAAAAAAATAATCATTATGGTAGATTTATCATCTTACGACAGAGTGTTTGTCCTTTGCGACGAGAACACAGAGGAGCATTGTCTGCCTCGCTTCATCTCAGGAATCAACTACGACGAATATGGCATCACAGCAGAAGACCTGAATGTCATCACCATCCCAGCAGGAGATGAGAACAAAACCCTTTCAATAGCTATGCAGGTGTGGAAGGAACTCTTAGACCGTGGTGCTACACGCCGCAGCGTACTCATCAACCTCGGCGGTGGTATGGTGAGCGACTTAGGTGGGTTCGTTGCCAGCACATATAAACGTGGTATAACATATATGAACATACCTACGACGCTGTTGTCTATGGTTGACGCATCAACAGGTGGTAAGACTGGAGTTAACTTCAGCGGAATCAAAAACATCATCGGCGTGTTCAACAAACCTGCGCGCATACTCTTCAACACCGAGTACTTCCGCACGCTGGACCGTGAGAACTTCCTCTCTGGTTATGCAGAGATGTTGAAACATGGTCTCATCTCAAAAGCAGATATACTCAACGAATTGCTTTCGTTCGATATAGACAACCCTGACTACGGACAACTCGAACACATGATACGTCGTAGTGTGGGTGTGAAGAAATACTTCGTAGATCGTGACCCTTCAGAACGCCACATGCGTAAGGCACTCAACTTCGGACACACCCTGGGACACGCACTGGAGAGCTTCGCTTTAGCTAACAATCGTCCCGTACTGCATGGTTATGCCATTGCATGGGGTATGGTGTGCGAACTCTATCTCTCTACCGCTTATTATGAGTTCCCTGAGGACTTGATGCACACCGTTGTCAACTTCATCAACGAACAATATGGAAAGATTGACTTCTCATGCGATGACTACGAACAGATTTTTGAATACGTACGTCACGACAAGAAAAACGAGGGCGACGACATTCTCTTCACTCTGCTCAGTGACAAGGGACAAGTGAGAATCAACCGTCCAATCACGAAGGAACAGATATTCCATGCTTTGGACTTCTATCGTGACGGACAAGGATAGAGAACAGGAGAAAAACATTCGTATATATACAATTTATAAGGTAATGCTTATGCATATCAAACAGAACACATCACACATCAAGTATCTTGTTGTGATGGTTGCATTCTCTCTCATGTCAGCCCCACTCCTCCTGACGTCATGTGATGACGGAGAGACTTATGCCGAGATGAAAGAAAAAGAAAGAGATGCAATCAATAGCTTCCTTCAAGGTAATAACTCCATCTTTGATGCTCCAGCCAAGATAATCAGTGAGGCGGAATTCGCAAACAACGGTTACCTGACAGATACTCTCAAGAACGAATATGTGCTTTTCAGCAGTACGGGCATCTACATGCAGATACGTCAGAAGGGTGCTGGACAGACCATGATTGAGATGGCGAAGGACGACCCTGACAGCACCATCACCCGAAGTATCATCTGTCGTTTTTATGAATACGACATAGAGGCAGCATCCGTCACCGCACATAACCTCTACTCATCCAACACAGGTAACCTGGATAAGATGAGTTGCACGTACAGCCAACTCTCACGCAGTTACACTGCCTCCTTCACCAGCGGCGTCATGCTCAGCACTTACAGCACGTCGGTGGTGCCAACAGGTTGGCTTAAGCCTCTTGATTATGTGAATCTAGGACGTCATACTGACAACTTAGCCAAGGTGAGAATAGTGGTTCCACACTCATCGGGCACCAGCAATGCTGCCAGTTACGTATTGCCTTACTTCTACGAGATATCCTATGAGTTAGGACGATAAGAAACATTTATATTAACCTATTTATTCAAAAAAAGAATGTCACTAATTAAAAGTATTTCAGGAATCAGAGGAACCATCGGTGGTAAGGCTGGCGACGGACTCAATCCTCTTGATATTGTTAAGTTCACTTCGGCATACGCCACTCTGCGCAAGAAAGCCAGTGGTAAGAGTCGTCCTAAGATTGTCGTAGGACGTGATGCTCGTATCTCGGGTGAGATGGTGAAGAACACCGTCTGTGGCACACTCATGGGTATGGGTTGCGACGTAGTCAATATAGGTTTGGCCACTACACCAACGACAGAGATAGCTGTGACGATGGAGCAAGCTGATGGTGGTATCATCATCACTGCCAGTCATAACCCACGTCATTGGAATGCGCTGAAACTCCTTAACGAGAAAGGTGAGTTCCTCAATGCTGAGGAAGGCAATGAGGTGCTTCGCATTGCAGAAGCAGAAGACTTCGACTTCGCCGACGTGGACGGACTGGGTAAGTATCGTGAGGACGACACCTACGACCAGAAACATATTGATATGGTCTTGGGACTTGACCTCGTAGATAAGGACGCTATTGAAGCTGCCGATTTCCATGTGGCATTTGACAGTGTCAATTCTGTGGGAGGAGTGATTCTCCCAAAACTCTTCCAGGCACTCGGCGTGAAGCATGTGACAGGACTGTATGAAGAACCTACAGGCGACTTCCAGCACAACCCTGAACCTCTGGAGAAGAACCTGGGTGACATAATGTCGTTGGTATCAGGTGGTGGCTATGATGTGGCCTTCGTCGTTGACCCTGACGTGGACCGTCTCGCTATGATTCAGGAAGACGGTAAGATGTACGGTGAAGAATACACGCTCGTGACCGTGGCAGATTATGTGCTTCGTCACACTCCAGGCAACACCTGTAGCAACCTCTCTTCCACACGTGCACTGCGTGACGTGACAGAGAAGTACGGACAACAATACAACGCTGCTGCTGTGGGAGAGGTGAACGTGGTGACAAAGATGAAAGACACGAATGCAGTGATTGGTGGTGAGGGTAATGGTGGAGTCATCTACCCTGCTGCACACTACGGACGAGACGCTCTCGTAGGTATCGCTCTCGTACTCTCACACCTCGCTCACGAGAAGAAGACCATGAGCGAACTGCGTAAGACTTATCCTCAGTATCAGATAGCTAAGAACCGCATAGACCTGCAACCATCTACAGATGTAGATGCAATCTTGCGTAAGGTTAAGGAGAAATACTCACAGATGGAGGGAGTCAGTGTAAACGATATCGATGGTGTGAAGATAGACTTCCCTGAGAAGTGGGTTCATCTGCGTAAGAGCAATACTGAACCAATCATACGTGTTTACAGTGAGGCACAGACTATGGAAGAAGCCGACCAGATAGGTAAGGAGATTATGAACATAGTATTGAGTCTCTGACAGTCGTCATAAGCTGTTTGCTATTCATCGTCCGCTGTTCATCTACTGTGACTGCATCATGCACAGTAAGTGTCAGCGGATGATGTGTTACACGCCAAGCATGACGATTAAATGCCTCGAACGACCCTTGTATGGTGAGTGGCACAATAGGTAGTCCTATCTCAGCGGCCAGCATGAAAGCACCACGACGAAACTCCCCTACCTCACCGTCTTGTGTGCGTGTGCCTTCTGGGAAGATGACCATCGACATTCCTCGTTGCAGTGTCTCCTTTGAGGTCTGTATGGCTGTCGCAATAGACTGGCGACTCTCACCTACATAAATCTGTTTACTCATCTCGCATGCCTTGCCCACGAACGGTATCTTTCTGAGGTATTCCTTCATCATCCACTTGAAGTTAAAACCTAAGTAACCATAAATAAGGAATATGTCAAGATAACCTTGGTGGTTGGCCAAGAAGATATAACTCTGATGTTTATCTAACTTCTCCAGTCCCTCCACTCTAACGGGCAGCAGGAAGTATGCACAGGTCAGTTTGCCCCACGCACGTGTTATTACATTAACCACGTGGTCGGTGTCACCACATAGTGCTGCTACGATGGTGGTGAGTGCTACTATAATCGTCGTTACCACGAAAAGTGGTAATGCTATCACGAACGAATAAATAAAATACAGGTATTTCATCTAAACATCAATGCTTTTCCTTTTACATGTTCTGTTATTTCTCCATCACGATAAACTATTTCACCATTCACCCATGTGCGTTCCACTTTCCACTTGAAGGTATGTTCATCCATAGGTGTCCATCCACATTTGCTGAAGTTATGTTGCTCGCGCACCTTCCAGTACGACTCAGGATTTAAGAGGACGAGGTCGGCGTAATAGCCCTCACGGATGAATCCTCTGCGTTCTACCTTATATAATAAAGCAGGGTTGTGACACATGAGTTCTACCACCTTACCCATGGTGAGTATATCTTTATCGGCGAGTTCAAGCATAGATACCAGCGAGAGCTGTACGCAAGGGATGCCTGATGCGGCACGTAGTGCACCACCCACCTTCTCTTCAAGCAGATGTGGTGCGTGGTCTGATGAGACTACATCTATCAACCCCAGCGATAAGGCAGCACGCAAGTAAGCACGGTCATCGAATGACTTGAGTGCGGGGTCGGTCTTGATGCGTGTCCCTAACCAGTCGTAGTCTTCTGTGCAGAACATAAGGTTGGCTATACACGCCTCTGCCGTGATGCGCTTCTCCTCCAACGGACGACTTGCCAATAAGGATAGTTCTTTATTGCTCGATATCTGTGCCAGGTGCAGACGGGCACCCGTCTCCTGAGCTATGTTCACCGCACGCAACACTGCGTTATATCCCGCATTCACGTCGTAGATGCGAGAGTGGTATCTTACAGGATAGTCGTTCTGTCCGGGGAATGTCTTCTTTAGCTTTTTTAGGTTCTGCCGTATGGTATTTCTATCTTGGCAATGCACCATCACCATAACGGGTGACTTCTCCATTATCTCTCTCAGCACTCGGTCTTGTTTGTCTTGTTTCTTTCCAAGACTGTCATCATCCATATATACCTTCACGCCACACACTTGTTGTGGATTGAGTTTGGAGAGTTCTTTTATGTTTTTCTTATGTGCGCCAAAGAAGAAGGCATAGTTCACATGACTCTTCGTCTCTGCCATTTTATATTTTTCGTTGAGACGTTTGACAGAGTCTGTCTCTGGATGGGTATTGGGCATATCCATATATGATGTGACACCGCCTGCTGCGGCAGCACAACTCTCTGTCTCTATGTCTCCTTTCCGTTCCAGTCCTGGTTGACGGAAATGAACATGGTCATCTATAACACCGGGGATGAGGTATTTCCCTTTTGCATCGACCACCAGGTCATCGGGGTGTATATCCGTGAACTGTCCCTTCACCACTTGTGTGATGAGTTCGTCTTCTATCACCACAGAACCAGTGAACTTATGGCGTTCGTTCACTATCGTTGCATTATGTATGACTGTTCTCATATTCCCAGTTTCAGTCTTATCACTCCCAGTAGTGCTTCACTGAAGATATCTCCACTCATCTTTGACACTCCTTCCACGCGGTTGACGAAGATGACTGGCACTTCTTTTATCTTAAAACCTAACTTATATGCTGTGTATTTCATCTCTATCTGGAAGGCATATCCCTTGAATCGTATGCCGTCCAGGTTGATTGTCTCTAACACCTTGCGTCGGTAGCAGACGAATCCTGCGGTGGTGTCGTGGATAGGTACTCCCGTGACGAACCTCACGTACATAGATGCTCCGTAGGACATGAGCACGCGTCCCATTGGCCAGTTCACCACGTTCACTCCCGTGATATACCTCGAACCTACTGCTACGTCGTTGCCTTCTTCGTGGCAAGCTCTGTAGAGTCGAGGCAGATCTTTTGGATCGTGTGAGAAGTCGGCATCCATCTCGAAGATATAGTCATAGTTGTGTTCTATTGCCCACTTGAACCCTGCTATATATGCTGTTCCGAGTCCTTGCTTTCCCGAGCGTTCAATCAGGTAGAGACGGTCTTTCAGCTCCGTCGTCATCATTTGTTTAACGATGGCAGCAGTCCCGTCCGGACTGCCGTCATCGATAACAAGTACGTCAAAATCTTTGCACAATGCAGGGTCGGCACTATTTGCCAACCCTGTCACTGCGTTTATGATTTTTTCTATGTTTTCCTTCTCGTTATAAGTAGGAATTATAACAATACTGTCACTCATTAATTACGTATCTTTTTCTTATTTTGTGTTGACAGACACGAGTCTGAATGCCTGTGCTGCGCCACTATCGCAATAAGTAGGAGAACCTACGTCTGTCTTATCACTCTTCAGATAACCTGGGTTATTTGTGTTGTTCTGATAGAGAGTGATTGTGCCGTCTGTGAGTTCTGCTACGGTCCATCCGAATGCGGTAGTCCAAGGTTTTACGTTCCAACGCTCTCCACCGAGGTAGTCGCCTGTGCCGTCTTCCTTAGTGTTGAAGTAAGTCAGTCCACCGTCGCCTGGGATGACATAGAGTGGTGTGGCCTTATCTGTGTTCTGCAGAGATACGTTGTTTTCTTGTTCATTTGCACCTGTCAACTCTGTGAGTGAGAGATACAGTCCTGAAGTGACGTGTTGGATGTAGTATGCTGATGATGGTTCTGTGTAAGTCACATATACCTTGTCGCCAGTCACTGTTGCCTGACAGTTGAGGGTGTCTATCTCTATCACGTTGAAGTCAACACCTTCTACTGGTACGCCTGTGAATGCGAATGTACCGTTGTTCTTCACCTCTACGCTGTCTGCAAGGAGGAGGATACCACCGTCTTCGCTACCTGTCACCTCTACTGTGTAGGTGATTGGCACTTGGTTGTAAGAAACATATATCTTAGTGTTCTCAACATCTACTGTTGGTTCACCAGCGAGTTCATAACCGAGGATGTCTGTAACGGCAGTGAAGTCTATGTTATATACAGGTGTGCCTTCGAATGCGAACTTACCATCATTAGCAACGGTCTTACCGCCTGTGAGGACGATACCACCTACCTCTGCTGGTGTTGTCTCTACTGACCAAACAGTTGCTGTAGCAGGAACGAACTCCCAAGCAACAGGGCTATTGTAGTTGCAATATGTAGCAGCGCCTACACTCCAAGGTCCTGTGACAGGGTCTGCCTTCAGATAACCAGTGTTGGCTGTATTGCTCTGATAGAGGTTGTACTTACCATCATTTGTCTTTGTGATTTCCCAAGCGAATGCATCTTCGGTAGGGATACAGTTCCATTGGATTCCACCAAGATACTTACCTGTTGCGTCAACAGCTGTGTTGATATAGTAAGTGTCATAACCAGTCTCTGATACATAAACGATGCTTGCGTTTCCTACCTCCTGGAGAGAGACGTTCTGCTCGCTTGTACCAGCTGCACCTGTCAAGATGTCTAAGCTCAGATAGAGGCCAGACTCACTGTGTACTATATAGTATGGTTTACCTGTTTCTACTGGTGGTTGTTGTTTTTCTATTGTCACCTTACAGCTGTCAACGAGTGCTGGGTTGCTCTTTGGAGATACTTTAATCCATGCTTCGCCTGCACCTACGCCAGTCACGAGTCCATTGCTTGATACTGTAGCTACGTTCTCATCTGTAGATGTCCATACTGCAGCCTGGAGTGCGTCCTCTGGGAGGATGGTCTTCACGAGTTGTGCAGTAGCACGCTTCATGAGTGTGAGTTCGTGCTGGTCAAGAGCGATAGACTCTGCTGCTGGACGAGTTATGTTATTGTCGCATACAGGACGAATATTCTCACCATAGCAACGGTCAGTCCATTCGTAATACACACCTTCTGTACGGCCAGCTGCTTCGTTGTATGCACGAGCGAAGAAGTCGAATGCATAACCGAGAGTCACACCCTCACTCTTTGATGCGAAGTATTTTGACTTTGTCCAAAGCATTCCGTAGTCACCAACGAGGTATGGACCACTTGAATCGATATATCCACCAAATGGTATGAAGATTGACTTACCATTGAGGTTTGATGTCATGCGAATACCTATAACGCCGTTGATGGTGTCATTGCTTGTGGTACAGTTCTCGCGCAGTTCAATGAATTCATCAGGATAAGGCATTCTCCATGAACCACCCCAGTTCACTGATGCAGCGTCGTCTTCTGTATCTAGGTCTTTCTTACTATCAAGAGAGTTGTACTTCGTTTGTTCTACATTCTTTGCAGTACCCCACTTGTAGGTGCTCCAAGAGTAAGTGTCCTTTGGTGATACCTCACCCCAAGAGAAGTATGTACCATACTGTTCAGGTGTGTCTGCACCCACGTTGCATGTTGCCCAGAGCAATCCGCTTGGCAAACCGAGATCTACTGCCTCGTAACCATTGAGGACGGTGTCTGAATCAACGAATAAGATGCTATCTACTGTTGACAGATACACACTCTCTGTGTTGCCGTCAATCTTATTGATGGTAGCAGTCTTAAACACATCTTTTGCCACATTGATGCTGCTTACACCCAGTGTAGCATATTTCTGTTTGCTACCGTCTTTCTTATGAAACTCTACATACTGAGCCTGAACTCCTAATGCCAAAGCAAAAGTAAGAGCTAATGTCAATAATTTCTTCATTTCTTCAAGATTTTAAAAGTTTCACTTCCTGATTTAATCACATATACACCTGCTGGCAAGTTCTCTGTAGATACTGACACTGTGCCTGTGCCGTCACTGCGACGTACCAATTTACCACTCATGTCATAGATCTCAACACCCTGAGTGAAAGCGTCTTTTGACTCAATCACCAAGTCAGAGATGCCTGTTGCTGTACCCTCAAACACAAATCTCTTCACGCTTGACATAGGATAGGATACCTCTTCTTTAGAAGTAGTGATAACCATGTACTCAGTCAGCTGTTCTGTCTTGAATGTCACAACAGGACGATCAGCGAAAGCAAATGTGGTCTGATTACCATCTGTGCGCTCAACAACTACATTCGTGTTGTCAGCCATCGCATTGATGCTAACGATAAATGAAAGCATCATCACAAATAAATGTCTCATTTTAATCATAAATTTTTAATACGTTGTTTTACTTTTTATTATTTAGATTTTAAAAAGGTTACTATATCGAACATGCAAATTTAATATATTTTTTTCGTACTTCCAAAAAAAAATTATCTTAATATTACCTTGACGTCGTCTTAACGAAGTCTAAAGTTACAGAAATATAAAATTTTCTTTTTTTTATTTTGCGTTGTCCAAATTTTTCACTAAATTTGCACACCGAAAAGATTATTTTATAGCATATTGTATGCTAAGAGATGGCGAAAACAACAATTATATATAGTTTACTTAGTGTTTAACAAGTTTATTTAATCAATCAAAAAACAAATGAAACAAAAACTAATTTATTTTTGGTTGCTCACCATGTTCCTCTGCAT
>R20__coassemble_869_pt1 | contig 20054 bp, 11 predicted proteins | sample R20__metabat2_high_PE_015 | metagenome-assembled genome bin R20 | reverse complement strand
TACAAAAGGATTAAATTTTTTAACCAATGCTTCAGAGAAGAATATGAAAAACAGGACAGATTCTAATGTTTTGTCAGAATTAGAAATAGATAGCAGTAAAAAAGAATGCTTTTTTCAACAGCTGAATAAAATATGTGGCAACTTAATTGAGCGACTTAGAAAACTATATGCAAGTCAGACTGATTTAATGATATATAGATTAAATGATGCTCTGAAAGATCGTCCATTAATATATTGCGGGGGTGGAAGTTTATTTCCTTTACTGCAAAAATCATATGGAGGTTTTGTAGATAAGAAAGTTGTTTCTTATGATCAATGGGATACGAATAATATTGTTGATTTTGATGAAATTCGTAATCAAAACCTCTGTCCAATACTTTCTACAGCCTATGGTCTTGCTATTAGCGTGAAGGACGATAAAATTCCATGCAAACAATTTTCTGATTTATTTGCTAATTTACAAAGCGCCACTGAAGAGAATAAATACTTTAGAAGTGTAGGTTATTCGCCCACCTATGATGATTGGGACGCTATTAAATAGCACAAAAACCTGCCTAACACATTTCACATCATGATGCTCGCCTGCGTACTACATCAAGCTGTAGTTACTTAAATACACTTATATAATTCCCCTCTCTTTTATCTTAGATTATGCATTCTCCTGCTTTGGTGTTTCGTTTTGTATGGGCTTCACCTCAGAAGCCATTTCCGTTTTCTTTTTTGATACAGGGATACCAACGACAATCAATGTCAAACCACTGACGAGAAGAATATAGCCGAATCCATCTGATACGAGTTTTGCTAGATCCCGAACGTTTTCTCCTGTTTCGGCTGCGGCATGTTGAATACCAGTAAATGCATCACCACCGTAATACTGCATCTCAACGTAACTACCAGTATGTGCATTAAAGCATTTGTTAGACATCCAGATTGACACAATGCCAACAAGGATAAAAAGAATGTTTTTAAGCGCTTTCATATTACTTTTTGAATTATAAATGGTAGATATAAATATGTTTATTACTCTGTGCAACTGTATCTCTATACTGCTAATCTTTTTGCAAAGTTATGAATAAGCGAGCACAAAAGCAAATAAAACTTCATTTTAATTTATTTTGTCGAGCGAGAGTAACTTATCTAAAGTTACTAATTTTTTAGCAAATCACAACAGGAGAGTTGAGTGAGAGAAGTGAGAGAAGGGAGAGAAGGGAGAGAAGAAAAAAAGTAACGAAGTAACGAAGTAACGAAGTAACGCGCGTTACTTTTATGTTTTTTTACATAAAAATTGCACGTGTCAGAAAAAAATCGTAACTTGCATCGTAAAACATTAAAATAGACTTTTGAATATGAGTGTGAATGGATTTATAAAAAGGATGTCTTTTGTACTGCCTTTGTTGTTGTCAACGCTGACGGCATTTGCACAGAGTGACTGTCTGCAGTGGGGATACTATGGTGGTGATGGTACGGACTTAGGTACGATTGGTAGCGGTGGTACAGAGTATGGCGTGGCTATCTTTGTGCCAGGTGATGGTGCTCTCAAAGGGGGTAGTATAGAGGGGGTGAAAATACCTGTCAATGATGGGTCGGCAGTGACGTCGATGAAGGCGTGGATTACCACCGATAAGTCGCTCTCTACCGTACTGAATTGTGCGAGACAAATTGATGTGGCGCTTGATTCTATACCAAAAGGACTCATCACAAAGGAGAGGGATGAGATTTATGTCACAGTCATGTTTGACTCTGCCTTTGCAATTCCTGAGGAGGGGTGTTACCTGGGTTATACGTTCGGGGTTAAGGTGGAGAACTATTTCCCTACGGACTATTATGCTATTCCGTTGCATGATTATACCTTCAATGATCGTGGACTGTATCTCTATGCTAATAACATAGGGGAGTGGGGTGAGTATGGCTCTACCATGGGTGTATCGGGTATGATGGCGCTCATCTCGGGTATCTCTATGGCAAAATATGACCTTACCTTCTCTCAGTTCACAGAGAAGATATTATGTGCGGATAAAAGATATTCTATCCCTGTAGTCGTCAATGCTAATGCGCAGGTGTCGATTGACTCTATCGAGTATAGGGTGAAAATAGGGGACTTCGAGGAGGCGCGCGTGGATTCGTTGTCTATCTCTGCAGGAATTGCTAAGCAGGCTGTGCTTAATGTCGTAGTGCCTGCACCTGCCGATGCTGGTGAATATGTTGTGGAACTGCAGATACTGAATGTCAACGGTGAGGAGAACTCAAGCGTTGCTACCGTGACATCTTCTCCTGTTCGTGTCGTCTCTCGTGAAGAAACACGTAATACTCTCATGGAGGAATACACTGGTGCGAAGTGTGGATGGTGTAGCCGTGGCATCGTGGGGATGGAGGTGCTGAGGGAGAAGTATGGTGATAGGTTCGTAGGTATCGCCATACATCAGTTCACAGCGAGCGTGGCTCAGGATGCTATGTATTTCAAGAATTATCGTTATCACGGGATGTCAAGTGCTCCAAATTGTCTGTTGGATAATAAAATCAATGCTGACCCTTATTATGGCACGGGTTACTACTATAATATATGTGGGGATTTTGAACAATATAACAGCATACTTCCTCTGGTAGATATTGACTTAAGTGCAGAGTGGACGGATGCGGACAAGACGACTGTGAGGGTGGATGCTGACGTGGTGGGCTTGTGTCCTGGTGACTACACCATCTCTTATGCACTCACTGCCGATAATCTGCATGGCACAACAACACCTTGGGCGCAGGCTAATTATATGGCTTCGTGCGAGCCTTCGTCACAGCTCATCAATAATGACCCTAACTTAACACCTTATGCAAGTGGTGGGGTGTATGGACAGACTGTTCTGTATCCGTATTTCAACGATGTGCTGGTGGGTAGTTCATATAACGAAGCTCGAGAGAATCTGGCAACGTCTCTCGGTTCGTTGGCGACGGAGGAGACAAAACATAATTCTTATACGATGACACTACCTACTACACCTGCAAGTCTCAGAACTCAACTCGGTGAGAATAAGGATAAGATATATGCTATCGCTGTGGTGTGGGATAAGAAAGGACAGGTGGCGCAGGCAAAACGTGTGCTTGTGTCTGTGCCTGCAAGCATCATGAGTAATGAGGGTGGAGAGAGAGAAGTGAGAGGAGTGAGAGAAGCGTTTAATCTTGCTGGACAGAGAGTGGATGAAGACTATAAGGGTATAGTAGTGCTTGGAGGAAAGAAGATGTTTGAGAAGTGAGGCGTCTAAAGCCCCCTCTATGGGAGGGGGTTGGGGGAGGCAAAGAGGAGTGAGAGAAGTGAGAGGAGTGAGAGGAGTGAGAGAAAAAAATAAATTAACATTTGAGAATTCAGATTTTTTTTTGTATATTTGCAGTAGAAAAATATCGAGCTATGACAAACGGTGAGCAAAACGATGTGATTATCTACCATTCCAAGGATGGGAAGGTGAATGTCGCCCTAATGTCAAAGGACGGCAATGTATGGCTGAACCAAATGCAAATTGCCACCTTGTTTGGGACCTCAATCCCCAACATCACTATGCACATAGCTAACATCATGAAAGAAGGTGAGTTAAGTGCGGATTCAGTTATTAAGAATTACTTAACAACTGCCTCTGATGGAAAGGAATATGACACCATGTATTACTCCTTGCCGATGATAATCGCAATCGGATTCCGAGTGCGTGGAGTACGTGGCACACAGTTCCGCCAGTGGGCAAATATGCATCTGTCGGAATATATGGTGAAGGGATTCACAATGGATGACGAACGCTTGAAAAATCCAAATGGCAGACCAGACTACTTCGATGAACTCTTGCAACGCATACGCGACATCCGGGCATCGGAGAAGCGATTCTACCAAAAGTTGCGCGACCTGTTCCGACTCAGCAGCGACTATGAAGCGAGGGAGAAGGCAACACAGATGTTCTTTGCCGAGACGCAGAACAAACTCATATATGCCGTAACCGACAAAACAGCGGCTGAACTTATAGTATCTCGTGCCGATGCAGGGCAACCTAATATGGGCCTCACTACATGGAAAGGAAACATCGTCAGGCGAGGCGACATCATTATTGCCAAAAACTACCTCAGTGCAGAAGAAATAGATAAACTGAACAGACTCGTTATGGTCTTCCTTGAATCGGCCGAGATCCGCGTAAAGGAACGAAAGGACTTGACACTTGATTACTGGAGGGAAAATGTAGTTGGCCTGCTGCAGTTCCAAGGACAGAAAATCTTGCGAGATAACGGCAAGGTATCGAACCAGCAGATGGAAGACTATGTGAGGACCGTCTATGACCAGTTCGATGAGCACCGCAAGAGGTACGAAGCAGAACTTGCCGATGCGGAGGATATGAAACTCCTTGAAGCACTTGTGTCAGAGACGAGAGAAGTGAGAGGAGTGAGAGGAACGGAAGAAAAGAATTAATAAAATAATTTTTTACATAATGGATAAAAATATGTATAAGAGCTCAGGTATCGCCGAACTGGATGAGTGGGCACTTGAGATGCTTGATAGGAAAGACAGAGAGATAGGTTATCCACTTAACCAAAATATCAGATTGCGTGATTTCTATAAGTGGTACGTGGAGAACGATATTTGTTCGTTAAATCTTAACAACGCTGGTGACCCATTCAGCGAAACTGGTGCCTTGCTTTCTGCGCATGGTTTTGAACGTGAGGTGCTGCAGTTCTTTGCTCCTTATTATGGATTTGATCTTAATGATATGTGGGGACTCGTGACTAACAGCGGTACGGATGGTAATAACCATGGTGTGTACTTCGGAGCTAAGTACTTAAAGGCAAAAAGTGAGAAAGCACCAATACTCTATGTGTCGGATGAGGCTCATTATTCTAATATGCGAATAGCTGACCTGCAAAATCTTGAGATACGACTGATTCCTACAGATAAGATGGGTTTTATGATTCCAGATAAATTTGAAGAACTCCTTGACCCATCACGTCCGTGCTTGATAGTCTTTGCTGTGGGCTCTACCTTCAAAGGTGTCATTGATGACCAACAGAAGATAAACGATATCTTGGCGAAATACCCAGATATGCTGGTTTATCGACACTTGGATGCTGCCCTCTTCGGTGGTTATCTGCCATTCACTCCTTATCGAGATGTACTCAGCAGGGAGGTGTGGCATTTTGACTCTATCTCTATCAGTGGTCATAAGTTCTTCGGTATGGACGAACCTGCTGGCATCTTCTTGACAACAAAACATATATATGATAGTCAGACATCGTATAATGTGTCTTACCTCAATGACAACATGAAGATGATTGCTTGCTCACGAAGTGCTGTGGCAGTACTCAAATACTGGTGGCTAATAAAACACGTAGGTCCTGAGACGTGGGCAGAAGAGGCTAGACAGATACTTGAAAATACTGAATATCTCAAACAACGATTGGAGAGTATCGGCTATAAGTGTTGGACAAATAAATTGAGTAATACGGTGTTTCTTGCTTCACCTCCAAGTGAGATATTGAAGAAATATGATATGCCTATTGATTATGAGGAGCGTTGTGGCGGAAATCTGGCACATATCGTTGTTATGCAACACACCACGAAGAAGTGTATTGATGATTTCATAGGGGATTTACAGAAAAAAGTTAAGGTAATTTTTTAGGGTGATTTTTTTTTTAGGTAATCTTATGCGCAAACTGTTAATAATAATCATTGTTGTTGGGGTGTCTTTGATAGGCAAAATGAGTGTGAATATGTGTTTCGCTCAAGTGGATAATTACTGTCTTCACTTCACTGGTGATGATGGTGTGGTGAATTGTGGCAAGATAACAGAAGTCAATCCTGATGGTGCTTATACGCTTCAGTTTTGGTTTTGCCCAGATGTTTGGCTGAAAGGGGCTTCGTTGGTGCGCGCTGGAGGATTTAGCATAAAACTGGGTAATGAGCATGCGCTTGTGTTTAATGATGGTAGTAATTATATCACGGTAACAGATAGCCATTTCGCTACGAATGTATGGGCTCACGTAACGATGCGTGTAGATCAGACAACTACAGTGATAAGTGTTAATAATGACAACGAGTTTACACTCAATAAGCATCTCGTTTTGCCTGTTCGTACATATAGTCTATGGTTGGGTGGTGATTATCGTGGCAGACTGGATGAGGTACGTCTCTGGAAGGTGAAGTTGAAGGAGGATTATAATAGTTTCTATAATAATACATTGAATAAATATGCTCCACAATGGAGCACCTTGGCTGCGTACTATAAGTTGGACCAGGAACTCTGTCCTAACGTAGTGGATTATAAGGGAAAACACCACGCAACGATGTCAGGTGGAGGAGTGAAAAAGGAATTGGTCGATGATAATGAGATTATGCGTTATCGTGTCAATTTAGGGTATGGAAATGTGGAACGTTTCTTTGACAGGGAGATAGATGCAGAGCATTACAACACGTTGTCTAATGTCACAGCAATAATAGGTGTTTGGACTTATGATGATGGGTCGGCACGTCCTTACTGTGAGAACTATACGGCTACTCTCGTGCGTGGTGCTGCACAGATAGACGCGTTCGAGGGACGTACTGGGGTTATGGACCTCACGGCTTCAACTTCGTATCTTCAATTGCCGTCGGCAGCACTGCCAACAGATGTATTCACCTTCGAAACATGGGTTTATGTGAAGGAGTGGACTGAGGGTGCATATATTGTTCAGAGGGAGTTGGCTACAGCAAATGGGTTCAGCATTCGTCTGGGGACTGATGGTAATATCATAGCACGACTGAACGGCACAGACACCGTCATCGCTACTGGTAAGAAAGAAGGTGAGTGGTTTCATGTGGGGGTAAGTAGTGACGAACTGGGTTCTGTAGTCATGAAAAACGTAGATAACATAAAACCAACATTGGGGAAAAACTTGAAAGGTTATCTTGACGAAACACTGATATGGAGTAGTAACAGAAACCAAGGCACACGCAAGGCAGATGCGGAGACACTGCCTTATCCTGGACCTGCGGTCTCGTTGTCGCCAAGCACATTCTACCAGATGCGTGCATGCTATGATTATGAGAAGTCTGATGACCCTGGTTTTGACCGTTATTCGTGTGATGGGTTCTTAGATTATATGCGTTCGTTCACAAAGGGTATGAGAGGGGCTAAGTTCATACTCTCAGCAGCAGCACCTTCGGACTTGGACGGCACACTGAAGGACGAGACTAAACGCGAGAAGATGGCGACAGAGATTGCTGAAATCGTTAACAGCCCGTACGTGGATGGTATCGACTTCGACTTTGAATGGACATATAACAGTACGGTATGGGATTGTGAAGGTGACCTCGCACGACGTGTTCGGGAGAAGGTGGGGGAGGATAAGATTGTGAGTGTGAGCATTGGTTCGTGGAGTTGTGGGTTGCCAGCCAAATATCTGCCTTATATCGATTTCATCACTTGTCAACAATATGGCAACCAACGAGATCGTTTCACGTACAGCACTTACAAGAATGAATACAACACCTTCATCGGCAAGGGATTGACAAAAGATAAGTTATTGCTTTCTTATGCCACTACCACCTCGGCTGGTTTCAAAGATGATGTCTGGGCAAAAGCACCACAAGGGTATCGGTACGTATATAACGACTCCTTCACGGATGACACAGACTCTTTTGAAGACAGTGACGGCAATCAGTTCTCTTTCACAGGCGTGAATCAAACACAGAAGCGTGCGTCGTTCGTCAATGATAATGACGTGTGTGGAATCTTCTATTGGGATATCGGAAATGACCTCGCAGCATCAAACAAAGCGTCGCTTGCACGTAATGCTGCTTATTATGTGAATGCCAATGTGGAGACACTCGTTGAGAGTGTGGATAAGGCTGCTTGTGCACCTGCAGATGACGAGTTGTGTCCGTACTCAACGGATGACCCAGAAGACCAGGGCGGTGGTGAGGAGGAAGCAAAAACCATCACAATGCTTTCTCAACTTGAGGATGGTGTGGCTTATAACATAATCAATGCTAACGGCATGGGTATCATTTACGCTGATAGGGACAACGAGAATGTATGGCTTGGTGAAAGCAGTAATAGTAATTACTCTGGCACAGTAGATCATTATAGTTCAAGAGCATTATGGTTGGTGATAAAGCATGAATCAAAGTATTATCTTTACAACTGTCATAACGAACAGTTCGTCACGATACCTGCCTATAAGAATGCTTCCTTTGCTTGTGCGCTGACTGACTCAGTGGCTTCTGTGACAGTGACAGCAAAGAACGGGAATTTCTTCTTCAGAGAACATACGGACGACAACAGGAATTATATGTGTGCTTCACCACAGATTTCAGGTAAACCTGTCTGTCAGTGGACTACAGACGACTCTGGCGCACAGTGGAAACTCACTACCGCACCTTTGTTCAGCGCTAAGGAAATCTATCAGCGTGCACTTTATAAGATAGACCCAGCGACGGGGATTGAAGAGAGAGAAGTGAGAGAAGTGGGAGAAGTGAGAGGAGTGAGAGAAGCGTTTAATCTTGCTGGACAACGCGTGGGCAATGACTATAAAGGTATAGTAGTGCTGGGAGGAAAGAAGATGTTTGAGAAGTGAGGCGTCTAAAGCCCCCTCTATGGGAGGGGGTTGGGGGAGGCAAAGAGAAGTGAGAGAAGGGAGAGGAGTGAGAGGAGTGAGAGAAGAGAGAGGAGTGAGATGAAAAAAATCACGAAATCACGAAATTGACTGATGATGAATACGAAGTATTTTTATTCTTCAAAAATTTTCTTTTCTGTTTTATTTTAAGGCTAAAGTTAATTCGTGTGACATCGTGACATTTTTTTTGTATATGTGAAAAAAAAATCGTAACTTCGCTTGATTTTGGTAAAATAAAAAATATACATAAGGATGAGCGAAGCAAAAAACACGCGAATTGGAACACGTTGTGTCCAATCAGGATATGAACCTGCTAAGGGTGACCCACGACAGATTCCTATCATACAGAGTACGACGTTTAAGTATGAGACCAGTCAACAGATGGGACGTCTTTTTGACTTGGAGGACGAGGGGTATTTCTATACTCGTCTGCAGAACCCTACAAACGATATGGTTGCAAAGAAACTCGCCGAGATGGAGGGTGGGGTAGCCGGTGTGCTTACCTCCTCGGGACAGGCTGCTAACTTCTTTGCTACATTCAATATATGTGAGGCGGGGGACCATTTCATCAGTATTGCCAGCATCTATGGTGGTACGTTTAACTTGTTTGCTGTGACTATGAAGCAAATGGGTATTGACGTCACATTCATTGACCAGGATGCAAGCGACGAAGAAATTGAGGCTGCCTTCCGTCCTAATACTAAACTGTTGTTTGGCGAGACTGTCACCAACCCTGGCGTGAGAGTGTTGGATATAGAACGATTGGCACGTATTGCTCATTCTCATGGAGTGCCGTTGATAGTAGATAACACCTTCCCAACAGCAGTGAACTGTCGCCCATTTGAATGGGGTGCAGATATAGTCACTTACTCCACAACGAAATACACAGACGGACACGGCGTGGCTGTGGGTGGTGCTGTCATTGACAGTGGTCAGTTTGACTGGATGAAGGAACGTGAGAAATATCCTGGACTATGCGAACCACAGGCTTCGTATCATGGGTTGGTCTATGCTGAGGCATTTGGTAAGGGTGCGTACATCACGAAGATAGTGACTCACCTGATGCGTGATATCGGTTGTATTCAGAGTCCACAGAATGCGTTTTATCTTAACTTAGGACTGCAGACGTTGCACGTTCGAATGCCGCATATCTGTCGGAGCGCACAGAGGGTGGCAGAGTATCTCGCACAACACCCAAAGGTGAAGTGGATTACTTATCCTGGACTGACAACAGATAAATACTATGCTCTCGCACAAAAATATATGCCTCAGGGTACTTGTGGAGTTATGGCGTTCGCAGTGAATGGCACGCGTGAGGACGCAAATCGTTTTATGGACAGTCTGAAACTCGTCACCATAGAGACTCACGTGGCAGATTGTTACACTTGCATCCTGCACCCTGCTTCACACACACATCGTCAGTTGTCTGATGAGCAACTGAGAGAGGCTGGCGTGGAGCCAGACTTGATGAGACTGAGTATTGGTCTGGAAGATACGGATGATATAATTGAAGATTTAGAGGCAGCATTGAGCTTGTTGTAGAGATTAAAAGAAGAAAATGGTAGTAATTAGAATAGATAACAGATGTGAAGATATAGAACAAGTGAAACGACTTGCTCTTGATGGATTGAATGAGTCTGAGTGTGTGGTGGTGACGGGTGATGACTTGAGCGCTGCTAAGTTGGCTGCAGAACGTAATGCTCAGTGTCTTCATATATGGACTGCAGGAGATATGTTTATGACTGCAGACTCACGTGTCATACAGACCTCGTACGTCATTAGTCATCTGACTTTCAACGAGGCTTTTGAACTCTCTAACTTCGGTGCAAACGTAATCAAACCATCAAATATGTACCCGGTGTATGTGAAGAACATACCCGTGATGATACATAATGCACGAAACCCACAAGAGACGACGCTCATTCAACAACAAAGTGCTGATGGGGGTGTGGTGAGAGGTGTGCAGTCTATCAACGAAACGAGTCTGATTACCGTGGCTGGACTCACGATGGTGGGTGTGATTGGTGTGAACAAACGTATCTTCACCGTACTGGCAGATAATAACATAAGCGTGTTCTTCGTGGGACAGGGTTCTTCAGAGAATAACACATCTATCGGTGTGAGGAACGAAGATGCAGAGAAGGCTCGTGATGTGTTGACCAAGGAATTTGAGGAGGAGATAGGTGAGGGAACGATGTATCCTGTGCAACTGACAACAGGACTCTCTACCATCGCCGTGGTGGGAGAGAAGATGCGTACGTCAATCGGTACTGCAGGGAAGCTCTTCGGCGCACTGGGACGAAGCGGAATAAACGTCATCGCTGTGGCACAAGGGTCTGGACAGACAAACATATCATTGGTAATAAAGAGAGAGAACCTGCGCAAGGCTCTGAACGTGATTCATGATAGTTTCTTCCTCTCACAGTATCAGGAGAGAAACCTCTTCATCTGTGGCGTGGGAACGGTGGGGCGCAGTCTGATAAATCAGATTCTCTCACAAAGAGAAAAACTGAAACAAGAACGTCATCTGCAGTTGAACATAGTGGGTGTGGCAAGTAGTAAGAAATCTGTCTTTTGCAGAGAGGGTATAGATGACCCACTCGCAGCACTCGCTGAGGCAACGGAAGACTCTTCTACAGAGAAGCTGCGCGACACCATCATCGGAATGAATATCTTCAATGCTGTGTTCGTGGATTGTACGGCAAGTGACGAGGTGGCATCTATATATAAAGACCTGCTGTCAAACAGCATATCTGTCGTCGCAGCAAATAAGGTAGCAGCATCGTCTGCTTATGATAACTATGCTGAGCTGAAGGCAATAGCACTCGACCGCGGAGTGAGGTATCTCTTCGAAACCAACGTGGGTGCAGGACTACCTATCATCAGTACTATAGGTGACTTGATAAATAGTGGCGATAAGATATTGAAGATTGAGGCAGTGTTGAGTGGTACGTTGAATTACATCTTCAACACTCTCTCATCAACCATCCCGTTCTCGCAGACTATACGAATGGCAAAGGAAGAAGGTTACTCCGAACCTGACCCACGTATCGATATGAGTGGTAAAGACGTGATGCGTAAGTTGGTCATCCTGTCTCGTGAGTCGGGGTACAAACTAAACCTCGATGACGTGAAGAGCGAGTTGTTCGTACCTGAAGACTTGTTCAAGGGGTCGCTTGAGGACTTCTGGAAGGCAGTGCCAGAGTTAGATGCAGATTTTGAGGAACGTAGGAAACGTCTGGAGAAAGAACATAAGCGTTGGCGCTTCGTGGCAAAACTGGAAGACGGAAAAGGAAGCGTGGCACTGCAAGAGGTGGATGAACACCATCCGTTCTATGACCTGGAAGGAAGTAATAACATCATCATGCTTACGACCGAGCGTTACCACCAACACCCAATGCTGATTAAGGGGTATGGCGCAGGAGCAGACGTAACTGCTGCAGGCGTCTTTGCAGATATTTTAAGAAGTTAATAAAGAGGTATTATTGATATGAAAGTAAGTAGTTTGATTAGCTGGCAGAGGGGAAGACTCATCGCTTCCTTGTTGTTTCTGACACAGTTGTTCACTGCCTCTATGGTTCATGCACAGCAGGACTCTATTAAGATAAGTGGAGATAATTGTCTGAGTCAGCGTGATAATGTTATCACACTCGAAGTGGTGTCACACGATAACATCATATACACCGCGTGCCAGATGGATGTAGTCGTCCCTGAGGCATTGAACTTGCAGGACGTGACGTTCGTGGATGGTGGACTTGCTACATCATCACATATTGTTGATTATACGACGTTAGCAGATACCAAGACTGTGCGCGTGATTGCCTACAGTAATACTAACGCTAACTTCTCAGCAAAGGAAGGACCACTATTCAAACTCCTGATTCATCCAAACGTGAAGGGTGATTTTCAAATAGAAGTGAAAGACATACATTTTACTTGGAGTGACGGAAAAACAACACTCGACCGTGTGTTCGAGAATGTCACTTCTACAATCTCTGTCTCAGATGTTACGGGGATTGAAGAGAGAGAAGTGGGAGAAGTGGGAGAAGAGAGAGGAGCGGTTAATCTTGCTGGACAGCGTGTTGGTAAAGACTATAAAGGTATTATCGTTGTAAATGGAAGAAAGGAGATAAGACGATGAAACTACACAGAATATATAAAACACTCCTTTTGCTTGTCATGATTAGTTGTCTGCAACTGTCTGACCTCTATGCAATAAAAGAAGGTGAATACTCTATCCAGTGTGAGTACTGGAACAACGGATATATTGCATTGGGTGTTAATCACGATTACAATTATGACGTGTGTTATGTGACAAGCGCACTCGACCCAGAAGATGAGGGTATCTGGGAGATTAAAGCAAAGAATGGGGCTTACACCATCTGTAACAAATCTACAGGTCAATATATGAGTTTCTGCAATGTGTATAACGACAACTGTAAGTATCTTGAGTTGGTTGATAAATACACGGATTCTTCACAACTCTGGACCTTTGAGTCTGACGGATACGGCGGATACTCTATCTGTAACGTTTACAACAACAGTTATTACTTGAACGTAAGAGTAAATAATACTTATCTGGTGGGATGCTTCGCAGGTTCGTTCCGTTCTTCAAACGAGATGTTCACACTGATAGAACAAGGCGAAGGAGGAGGTAGTTCGTTCCCATTTGAACTCACCACCATCTCGAACAATCAATTTGTGAATCCTGCCTGGTATCAAATTCGTATCCGTAATAATAAGTTCTGGTCTGCCAATGACAATAACATAGCATTGAATGAAGTGTCAGAAGAGACGGCTGTGACAGATGATTACCTGTGGGCTTTTGTGCAGAACGGAACAGATGGTTTCATGATTTACAATAAGAAATATGGTGCAACACAATGCATGGGTTCCACCTCAGTAAGCGACGGAGTCATCTTACGCATGGATGCAACGGGTTCTTTTGCTGATCAATATAAGGTCTTCCATTTGTCAGATAATTATAACGGTGGATATAATATCTACTCTTCATCTGCTTATTGTGCAGTAAACGATTATGACCAGGGAAACGTACTCCGTTTCTGGAATAGCTACTACGCTATGTATGACGCAGGGTCTAATAACGAATTTATCAGTTTTGACCCAGGCAGCATAGTGCCAGTCACTTCACTGACAATAACAAGCGAAGGTCCTCTCTCTCTGGAGATAGGTGAGAAACAAACAATCTCTTACACCATCCTCCCTGAAGATGCAACAGACAAACGCGTGACGTGGACTTCCTCAAACGAGAGCGTGGCAACGGTGCAGGCTGGTACAGTCACCGCAGTGAAAGCTGGTTCTGCAACCATCACCGCCGTGGCAGAAGGTGGAGAAGATATATCTGCAACAATAGACGTGGAGGTGATACCAGAGATTACTCCAGAATCAATGAGTGACCCTATGTTGTTCATACATTTTATTGATGGAAGGATTTATGCTTTCCCAAAGAAATATATCTCTACATATCAACTCAACGAAAACTCTCTCTCAGTAGAGTGTACCTGGGGAAATACCTACACCTACGAGGACGTACAATACGCCAACGAAGACCCAATAGACTTACCTTATTTCACTTCGTTTAAGTTTAATAATAAATTCAACGACCAACTCTTCACTGACGTAGATGCAGAGATAGACCCAGAAGGTGAACCGCTGAATGCATTATCACTGAACGTGGCACAGATAGGGAAGCGACTCACTCCGTCATTTAAATTGAGTGACGAAGACGGAGAGGTGTACGTGGGTAAGGTGCGTCAGTATAGTAAGAAATCACGACAGAGATTCTCTAAACCTGTCACCTATATAGTGTCAACGAATAAGATGAGGATGTTATGCAAATATACTTCTTCGGGAGAAACAAAACTCGCAGAATATCCTTATGGACGTGAAGTGACCGTCACCGTCACATTCCCTGTGTTGTCGGCAAAACAAGTGCCTACCGTATATATAGAGACTTACGACCAACAAGAAATCACTTCGCGTGACTATTATCTGGATGCTACAATAACGATAAACGGACAAAGTGTGTTCCCAAGCATGGAAGCCACACCTATACAGATAAAAGGACGTGGTAACACTTCGTGGAGTTACAGCAAAAAACCTTATCGCATGAAATTCTCTGAAAAGGTAAAACCTTTCGGGATGACAGCAGGAAAGAGTTGGGTGCTGCTGGCTAACGCACAGAGTAACTCAATGATGACAAATGCCGTGGGACATAAGGCTGCAGCCTTGTTGGGAGCAGCAGCAGCTAATCATATCATCCCTGTGGATTTATATATAAATGGCACATATAAAGGTTCGTATAACTTCACAGAGAAAACAGGATTCAGTAATAACAGCATTGATATAGAAGATGAATCTACAGCTGCACTCCTTGAGTTGGACTCTTACTACGATGAGGACTATAAGTTCCGTTCATCATTCTATTATCTGCCTGTTAATATAAAAGAACCAGACTTCTCTGAGGTAGGCACTGACTGGCCTGTCACACAGTCACAGTTACAACAAGACTATAACACCTTTGAGCAAGCAGTGTCTTATAATAACGACTACACAAGGTATGTGGATGTAGATTATCTGTGTCGCTATCTGGCAACGAATGAGGTGATCTTAAATCGTGAGTTGATGCACCCAAAGAGTGTGTTCCTTTATTCTGAAGACGTGACAAACCAACCCGCAACAGATGAAGATGATGTCACACCTTGGATATTCGGACCAGCATGGGACCTTGATTGGGCTTATGGCTACGAAGGTTCTAATAGATACTGTCAAGATAACTCCACAATGGATTATTTCAGTAATTTAGGTTCTTCACAACAATACTGGCGTGCGTTGAGATACAATGATGAAAAGGTGAAGAAACAATACTACTACGTATGGAAAGACTTTATGGAGAATGATGGTCTTACGGAATTACTAGAATATGTTGATGAATACTACCTCTACGCTCAACCATCATTTAAAAAGGATTACGCAGTATGGTCATCAGGTGCACAGGACTATGTGAATAATGCTATGCAGATGAAATCATGGCTTAAGGAACGTTGTAATTATGTGTATGAAAATCAAATTACCGCCTATCCTGATCCAGAACCTGACCCAGAACCAGAGTTGCTCTATGGTGATGCAAATGATGATGGTATAATCACGGTAGGTGATATAACCGCTTTGTTGTCTTACCTGAAAGGCACTACTCCAGAAGAGTTTAATCAGACGTTGGCTGATGCAAATCAAGATAGCCTCATCTCAGTGAGTGACGTGGTACAAGTGAGAAACCTGATAGGAGACAACACAAATGCTACCTACGTCGTCAGTCTGAGACACCACCGTTTCAAGATTGCAGAAGCAGATGCTGTATTGCGTGCAGAGAACTTTATCGCATCAGAGACAGACGAAAGCATAATGCCAGTAGAGTTAAACATAGAGGACGGAAAATTCTCTTCTATACAATTCGACGTGACAGTGCCTGAAGGTATGGTGCTTCGTGATGTTGTGGGAGAAGGTATGCGTACGGATATCTTTGAGACAGAAAACAAAAACAACTACCGTGTCATCCTTTACCGTAATGATGCTACAGCATTGGTAGTGGGACAGAATACTATTCGTTTAGTTCTTGATAATAACGAACGAGTTGCAGATAATAATTGTCGAGTAAACATCAGCAATGCTCTTCTTGCAACAACTGAAGGCGAAGACTTCCGCCTGAATGCCTGCTCTGCTACATTCGGTTATGATGTGACAGGTATCAATAATAACAGTGTAGAAACAAATGACAAGAAGAACGTGACGTATGATGTAGCAGGACGTAAGGTCGGTGAGGGTTATCATGGTGTCGTTATCGTTAGTGGAAAGAAAATTTTAAAATAATAAATAACAGATAAGATGAACGTAAGTTATAAATGGTTGAAAGAATATGTTGATTTCACACTCTCACCTCAACAGGTGGCAGACGCACTCACAAGTATTGGACTTGAGGTGGCTGGGGTTGAAGAAGTGCAAGCCATTCGTGGTGGGTTGAAAGGACTGCAAGTAGGTGAAGTGTTGGAGTGCGAACCTCATCCAGACAGCGACCACATGCACGTGTGCAAGGTGGCGTTGGGAGAAGAACTGGGCGTGGAACAAATCGTTTGTGGAGCCCCTAACGTAGCAAAAGGACAAAAGGTCATCGTCGCTACATTAGGTACAACACTATATGATGGAGACAAAGAATTCAAGATAAAGAAATCAAAACTGCGTGGTGTGGAGAGTAATGGTATGATATGTGCCGAAGACGAGATAGGTGTTGGCACATCTCATGATGGCATCATGGTGCTTCCAGCCGACACACCGGTAGGTATGCCTGCAGCAGAGTATTTCAATCTTGAAAGCGATTACTTGATAGAAGTCGATATAACCCCTAACCACAGTGATGCTTGTAGCCATTGGGGTGTGGCACGAGACCTTTATGCTTATCTTCGTCAAAACGGTTATGAGACATCATTACATCGTCCAACGGTAGATGACTTTAAGGTAGATAATCATGACTTAGACGTGGACGTGGTAGTGGAACAACCAGAAGCATGCCCACGTTATGTGGCTGTCACTGTGAAAGACTGTAAGGTGAAAGAATCACCAAAATGGTTGCAAGACAAACTCACAACCATCGGACTCCGTCCAATCAATAACATAGTGGACATCACGAATTATGTGATGATGGCATTTGGTCAACCATTACACTGCTTTGATGTGGACATGATAACGGGAAAGAAGGTTGTGGTTCGTACTATGCCTGACGGCACACCATTCACCACACTTGATGGAGTAGAACATAAACTCTCCGATAAAGACCTCGCCATCTGTAATGCAGAAGAGGCAATGTGTATTGCAGGAGTCTTTGGAGGAAAGGGTAGTGGTACGTACGAGACAACGACAGACGTGTTGTTTGAGTCAGCTTATTTTAATCCTACATGGATACGTAAGAGTGCTCGCAGACACGGATTGCAGACCGATGCCAGTTTCCGTTTTGAACGCGGGATAGACCCCGAAGGACAAATCTATGCAGTCAAGATGGCTGCCATCATGGCAAAGGAACTCGCTGACGCAACCATATCTATGGAAATACGTGATGTCAGAAATAACCAGTTACTCCCAAGAGATGCACACGTTGATTTAGAATATAAGTATCTGTGTGATTTGGCAGGAAAGGACATCCCTGCTGACACTATAAATAATATATGTGCAGACCTCGGCATGCAGGTAACATCTCTCACAGATGGCCGTGACGGAGTATCACTCGTCGTACCAGCTTATAGAGTGGACGTCACACGACCTTGTGATGTCGTTGAAGAGGTGCTACGTATCTATGGTTATAACAACATAGAGATACCAGATACACTACGTTCAAGCCTTACAACAAAAGGCGACCTCGACAAGAATAACAAATTACAAAACATAATAGCAGAACAACTCGTGGGAGCGGGATTTAATGAAATCTTAAACAACTCCCTCACCAAAGTGTCTTACTATGATGGTACACAATCACCGCTTGATGTGAACAACTGCGTGAAACTAATCAACCCACTCAGTCAAGACCTCAGCGTGATGCGTCAAACACTACTCTTCGGTGGTCTTGAGACCATCTCTTATAATACCAACCGACGTATGTCTGACCTGCGACTCTTTGAGTACGGTAATTGCTATTATTACGATAAATCACAACAAGCAGAGATAACGGACAGTAAGTCATCTGCAGAGAATTCCAAAGACGTACTCCGTCCGTACAGTGAGGATTACCATCTCGCACTCTGGGTGGTAGGCAAACGTGTCAGTGGAAACTGGGCACACGCCGATGAAGACAGTTCTGTATATGAACTGAAAGCATACCTTAATAACATACTTGTGCGACTGGGCATAAGCACCAACGCACTCATGTTAGAAGAAGTGACAGATGAGATATTCTCAAAGAGCATCACCATCACACAACGCGGAGGTAAGCTGCTCGCACAATACGGTATAGTAAGTAAAAAACAAACATCAAAGTTCAACATAGACCAACCAGTGTACTATGCTGATATCAACTGGAGCAGACTCATCCGACTTGCACTGAAACGCAGTGTGACCTATACGGAACTCTCCAAATACCCTGCTGTCAGTCGTGACCTCGCACTGCTCCTGGATAAATCCGTCACATTTGCACAAGTGAAAGAGATTGCTTGCCAAACAGAAAAGAAACTACTTAAAAACGTCACTCTATTCGACGTCTATGAAGGGAAAAACCTACCTGAAGGCAAGAAGAGCTATGCTGTCAATTTCATCATTCAAGACGAGACACGCACACTCAATGATAAGGCAATTGATGCAATCATGAACAAGATAATAACAAACTTAAAAACAAAACTCTCTGCAGAGTTAAGATAAAAAAACATAAATACATAAAAACAATGGGAAGAGCATTTGAATTTAGAAAAGCCCGTAAGCTGAAGCGTTGGGGCAACATGGCAAAAACATTCACACGTCTTGGTAAACAAATCGCAATAGCAGTAGCATCAGGCGGTCCTGACCCTGAGAACAACGCACACTTACGTGCTATCATAGCTACCTGCCGTCACGAGAACATGCCGAAGGACAATATTGACCGCGCCATAAAAAATGCAATAGGTAAAGATAAGAGCGCTTGGAAAGAGATGACCTATGAAGGATATGGTCCTCACGGCATAGCTGTCTTCGTAGATACATTGACCGACAACACCACACGTACCGTGGCAGACGTACGTAGCATCTTTAATAAATTCAACGGCACACTCGGTACGATGGGCTCACTCGCTTATCTCTTTGACCACTTTGCACAATTCACCTTCAAGAAGAAAGAAGGCGTTGATATGGACGAGATGATACTCGATCTTATTGAGTATGGAGTAAGCGACGAATATGATGAAGAAGTAGATGAAGATAAGGACGAAACCACTATCACCATTTACGGCGATCCAAAGAGTTTTGCTAATATCCAAAAATACCTCGAAGACAATGGCTATGAGATATTAGGTGCAGAATTCACTTATATCCCTAACGACACAAAAGAAGTCACAGACGAACAACGTGAAACTATCGATAAGATGGTTGAACGTCTTGAGGAATTCGATGACGTACAGAATGTCTATACAAATATGAAATGATGACGTACGTCAAAAAATATAACATTCTCTCACTCCTGACTGCGTGCCTGGTACTCTCAGCATGTAGTCAGGAGTCTCAGATGCAACGCTTTGAACGAGAAACACGAGATTACACCCGAAAGAATTGTCCACAACGTATTAATGACTACGAGGTGCTTGATAGTATGGTGTTTCACGATGACGGCACACTCGACCTCACATATTATTATAGCGTAGTGACACATGTAGGAGTGATTCAGAAGATACAAGAGAATAAGAATACCCTCCGCGAAC
>R20__coassemble_853_pt1 | contig 20387 bp, 14 predicted proteins | sample R20__metabat2_high_PE_015 | metagenome-assembled genome bin R20 | reverse complement strand
GAGCACGTGATTTGTAATCTCGGGGTCGTTGGTTCGAATCCGACAAGAGGCTCGCTAAACGTTGGACTCGCTGTTATAGCTCAGTGGTAGAGCACTTCCTTGGTAAGGAAGAGGTCACGAGTTCAAATCTCGTTAACAGCTCACGATAACAAAAACAATATAACTTTAGTTTAACTCTTATATAAGAACATTTAAAGCTATGGCAAAAGAAAAATTCGAACGTACCAAACCGCACGTTAACATTGGTACAATTGGTCACGTTGACCACGGTAAGACAACTCTTACAGCTGCAATTACTCAAGTACTTGCAAAGAAAGGTCTGTCAGAAGTTAAATCTTTTGATCAGATTGACAATGCTCCAGAAGAGAAGGAGCGTGGTATCACAATCAATACTGCACACGTAGAATACGAAACAGCAAATCGTCACTACGCACACGTTGACTGTCCAGGACACGCTGACTATGTAAAGAACATGGTTACTGGTGCTGCTCAGATGGATGGTGCAATCATCGTAGTAGCTGCAACTGATGGTCCTATGCCTCAGACTCGTGAGCACATCTTGCTCGCACGTCAGGTAAACGTTCCTCGTCTTGTTGTGTTTATGAACAAATGCGATATGGTTGACGATGCAGAAATGCTTGACCTCGTAGAAATGGAAATGAGAGATCTTCTTTCTCAGTATGAATTTGAAGAGGATACTCCGTTTATCCGTGGTTCTGCACTTGGTGCTCTCAACGGTGTTCCAGAATGGGAAGAGAAGGTTATGGAACTCATGGAAGCATGTGATACATGGATCCAAGAGCCAGAACGCGCAGTTGATAAACCATTCCTTATGCCAGTTGAAGACGTGTTCTCAATCACTGGACGTGGTACAGTTGCAACAGGCCGTATTGAAACAGGTGTTATTCACGTTGGTGACCCAGTTCAACTCCTTGGTCTTGGTGAAGATGCTTCATCAGTAGTAACAGGTGTTGAAATGTTCCGTAAACTTCTTGATGAAGGTCAGGCTGGTGATAACGTAGGTCTTCTCCTTCGTGGTATTGACAAGAAGGATGTTAAGCGTGGTATGGTTATCGTTAAACCAGGAACAATTGAACCTCACAAAGGTTTCAAGGCTTCTATCTATGTTTTGAAGAAAGAAGAAGGTGGACGTCATACTCCATTCAAGAATCATTATCGTCCTCAGTTCTATCTTCGTACTATGGACTGTACAGGTGAAATCACTCTTCCAGAAGGAGTAGAAATGGTTATGCCTGGTGATAACGTAGAAATCAAGGTTGAACTCATCTACCCAGTAGCACTCAACGTAGGTCTTCGTTTCGCTATTCGCGAAGGTGGTCGTACAGTAGGTTCTGGTCAGGTAACAGAAGTGTTTGACTAATTGAATAAACTCTTGCTGGTTCATATTGTATTGTATGGACCAGCAATTATACGGGAATAGCTTAGTTGGTAGAGTGTCGGTCTCCAAAACCGAAGGTCGGGGGTTCGAGCCCCTCTTCCCGTGCGAAAATATATAAATACACATACGTATTATGAGTATTGTAACAAATATAATAGATTATTGTAAAGAATCTTTCAATGAACTTGTTCACAAAACGACTTGGCCTACGCGCAAAGAGTTGATGAACACTGCAGTGACAGTATTAGTAGCTTCCATCGTCATTGCATTAGTTGTCTTTGCTATTGACTCAGTATTTGAGCAGGTGATGAAACTGATTTATTCATTAGTTAATTAATTAGGAAAGAAATGGCAGACATTGAAAAAAAGTGGTATGTACTTCGCGCCATAACGGGGAAAGAAAACAAGGTCAAGGAATATATTGAACTTGAAATGAAAGCCCAACATTATGAGAAGTACGTTTCACAAATCTTCATTCCTACAAGAAAGAAAGAGATTATCTCTGGGACTAAGTCTGGAACTAAGCGCACAATAAAGGATGTCAGTATCATCCCAGGTTATGTGCTTGTTGAGGCTGCTCTTGTAGGTGAGGTCGCTCATATGCTTCGCCAAACGCCTAATGTTCTTGGATTCCTTGGTGGAATGGATAATCCTACTCCATTGCGTCCTTCAGAAATCAATCGTATGCTTGGTGTTGATGTGGAGGAACAAGGTAACCAAATGGAAACCGAGATAGAAATGAACTATATGGAGGGTGAGTCTGTAAAAGTTGTAGACGGACCATTCGGTGGATTTGTCGGCACTATTGAGGAGGTAAATAACGACAAGCAAAAACTCAAAGTCTCGGTCAAGATTTTTGGTAGAGCAACATCTCTCGAAATGTCGTTTAGACAGGTTACTAGAGAATAATGTACAGTTACGCACGCAGAATTCTCTCATTGAAAATTTAAATAAACAAAACAAAAAAAACAAAAAAATGGCTAAAGAAGTTGCTGGACAAATTAAGTTACAGATTAAAGGTGGCGCAGCAAATCCATCACCTCCAGTAGGACCTGCATTGGGTTCTAAGGGAATAAACATTATGGACTTCTGCAAGCAATTCAATGCCAGAACTCAGGACAAAGCAGGTAAAGTGCTTCCTGTAGTTATCTCTTACTACAATGACAAGTCTTTTGACTTCGTTATAAAGACTCCTCCTGCAGCAATACAACTCAAAGAGGCTGCAAAGGTAAAGAGTGGTTCTGCAGAACCTAACCGTAGTAAGGTGGCAAGCGTCACATGGGATCAAGTTCGCGCTATAGCAGAGGACAAGATGCCAGACTTGAATTGTTTTACCGTAGAATCTGGTATGAAAATGGTCGCAGGTACAGCTAGAAGTATGGGTATCACTGTAAAAGGAGAATTCCCTGGTAAATAAATAATAAAACTTCAATTAAGATGAGTAAATTGACAAAAAATCAAAAGTTAGTTGCCGACAAGGTTGAAGCAGGGAAGGCTTACACTTTAAGTGAAGCTGCAGCATTGGTAAAAGAACTTACATATACAAAATTTGATGCGTCTCTTGATATTGACATTCGTTTGGGTGTTGATCCTAGAAAGGCTAATCAGATGGTTCGTGGCGTGGTATCATTACCAAATGGAACAGGAAAGAATGTGAGAGTTCTATGTCTTTGTACAGCTGACCAAGAGGCTGCTGCAAAAGAAGCAGGTGCTGACCATGTTGGTCTCGATGATTATATCGAGAAGATTAAAGGTGGATGGACAGATATTGATGTTATCATCACTATGCCATCTTGTATGGGTAAACTCGGTGCCCTCGGTCGTGTGCTCGGTCCTCGTGGATTGATGCCAAACCCTAAGAGCGGTACTGTAACTATGGATGTGGCTAAGGCTGTACGTGAGGTAAAGCAAGGTAAGATTGACTTTAAGGTTGATAAGGCAGGTATTGTACATACCTCTATAGGTAAGGTAAGTTTCCCTGTAGAAAAAATGGTTGAGAACGCAAAAGAATTCATCAACACTATTATCAAATTAAAGCCTTCTACTGCAAAAGGTACTTACATCAAGAGCATTTATCTTTCAAGTACAATGAGTAAGGGTGTTAAGGTTGACCCTAAAACTGTTGAATAATTAAATCCCTGAAACATTATGAAGAAAGAAGATAAAGCTTTAGTTATAGATAACCTTGTACAAACGTTGCAAGATTATCCACACTTCTACATCGTAGATATGACTGCTCTCAATTCAGAGATTACAAGCAAGTTGCGTCGCGAGTGTTTCAAAAATGAAATCAAGTTGCAAGTTGTAAAGAACACTCTCTTTGAGAAAGCTCTCGATAAAGTAGAAGGTGAATATGATGCTCTGAAGAGTGCTTTGACAGGCCCTACAGGAATTATGTTCTGTAACACAGCAAATATTCCTGCAAAACTTATTAAAAAGTTTGGTAAGGAAAATGCTGGTATGCCTGCACTCAAGGCTGCTTATGCAGAGGAAAGTATTTATGTAGGCGCAGAACAATTGAATACACTTTGTGCTATCAAGAGCAAGAACGAACTCATCGCAGACGTTGTTGCAGCTCTCGAAGGACAAATACAAGGTGTTCTTGGTACACTCGAATCTGGTGCTGGTACTATTTATGGTGTACTTGACACTATCGCAAAAAAAGGCGAATAATAAAAATAAAAAACAATAACAAATAAAAATTTATAAGATTATGGCTGATATTAAAGCTATTGCTGAACAATTAGTAAATCTAACAGTAAAAGAAGTTAGTGAATTAAAGAACGTTCTTAAGGACGAGTATGGTATTGAACCAGCTGCTGCAGCTGTTGCTGTTGCTGCTCCAGGTGCAGGTGCTGAAGCTGCTGCTGAGGAAAAGACATCTTTCGATGTTGTTCTCAAGGCTGCAGGTGCTCAGAAGCTCCAGGTAGTTAAGGCTGTTAAGGAATCTTGTGGACTTGGTTTGAAAGAAGCTAAGGACCTCGTAGACGCTGTTCCTTGCAATGTTAAGGAAGGTGTTGATAAGGCTACAGCTGAAGCTCTCAAGGCAGCTCTCGAAGGCGCAGGTGCTGAAGTAGAGATTAAGTAATACACTTTACAGATTAAAGTGGTTAAGAATCCTCAGGTTGGGGGTTCTTAACCTTTTTGCGTATAAAAAAACAAACAAATAAACCGATGGCAAAAAAAATCAATAACCGCGTAAATTTCGCATCAATTCATAACCCTATGCCATATCCAGATTTCTTGGATGTGCAATTGAAGTCATTTGGAGATTTTCTGCAATTAGATACCTCTCCTGAAGTAAGGAAAAATGATGGTTTATATAAAGTATTTGCAGAAAACTTCCCAATTTCTGATGCAAGAAATAATTTCACATTGGAATTTTTGGATTATTACATTGATGCTCCACAATATACAGTCGAAGAATGTTTTGAGAGAGGACTTACATATAGTGTTCCACTCAAGGCTGTGTTGAAGCTATCTTGTTCAGACCCTGAACATGAGGATTTTGCCACAGAGACACAGACTGTATTCCTCGGTCATATTCCATACATGACACATAATGGAACATTTGTCATCAATGGTGCAGAACGTGTTATTGTATCACAATTACATCGTTCGCCAGGAGTATTCTTTGGTTCAAGCGTTCACTCTAATGGTAAGCAACTATTTTCTGCACGAATCATACCATTACGTGGATCATGGATTGAATTCGCTACAGATATCAACGATGTGATGTACGCATATATTGACAGAAAGAAGAAACTCCCTGTAACAACTCTTCTTCGTGCTATTGGTTACGAATCGGATCCTGATATTCTAAAGGAGTTCAACTTAGCATCTGAAGTAAAGGCCAATAAGAGTAGTCTCATGAATAAGGCACTAGGTAAGCGTCTCGCTGCAAGAGTGTTAAAATCATGGAGAGAAGACTTTGTAGATGAAGAAACAGGAGAAGTAATTTCTATTGAACGTAATGAAATTCTTATTGAGCGTGAAGTGGAACTTACAGAGGAGCACATCAATTTGATTCTGGATACCCCAGGAGTAGAAACTGTTTTTGTACATCATGATGTGGCATCAACAGAGAATAATACAGATTATTCTATCATATTTAATACACTGCAGAAAGATCCAAGTAACTCTGAACGTGAAGCAGTTAACTATATTTATCGTCAGCTTCGTAATGCTGATCCAGCAGATGATATCAGTGCGAAGGAAGTTATCAATAATATCTTCTTCTCCGAAAAACGCTATGACTTAGGAGATGTAGGTCGTTATAAGATAAACAAAAAGCTGGGATTAAACACAGACCCTTCAATATGTGTATTAACAAAGGAAGATATTGTTGAAATAATCAAATACCTCATTGGATTGGCTAATTCAAAAGCTGTCGTTGATGATATTGATAATCTTTGCAATCGTCGAGTACGTACAGTAGGTGAACAACTTAGTAATCAGTTTGGGGTTGGTTTGGCACGTATGGCACGTACTATTCGTGAAAAGATGAATGTACGTGACAATGAAGTATTTAAGCCTGCAGATCTCATCAATTCAAAAACCATTTCTTCTGTTATCAATACGTTCTTTGGAACTAACCAACTTTCACAATTTATGGACCAAACAAATCCACTAGCAGAGGTGACACATAAGCGTCGTCTTAGTGCATTAGGTCCTGGTGGTTTGACCAGAGAGAGAGCAGGTTTTGAGGTTCGAGACGTGCATTATACTCACTACGGACGTCTTTGTCCTATTGAATCTCCAGAAGGTCCGAATATTGGTCTTATTTCATCGCTGTGTGTATATGCGAAAATCAATGATTTAGGTTTTATTGAAACTCCATATAGAAAAATACGTAATAGTGTTGCTGACCTAAATAATAGTCATGTGAAATACTATTCAGCAGAGGAAGAAGAAGGACTCATTATTGGTCAAGGAAACGCTCCACTGCGTGAAGATGGTTCGTTTATACGCAAGGTTGTAAAGTGTCGTCAAGATGCAGATTATCCAGTTGTACCACCATCACAGGTTGACCTCATGGATGTTGCTCCTCAACAGATTGCATCCATTGCAGCCTCACTGATTCCGTTCCTAGAACACGACGATGCTCACCGTGCGCTCATGGGTTCTAACATGATGCGTCAAGCCGTTCCATTATTGAGAACAGAATCTCCGATAGTAGGTACAGGTATTGAAAAACAACTCTGCGAAGACTCACGTACACAGATAGCAGCTGAAGGAACAGGTGTTGTAGAGTATGTAGACGCAACAACTATTCGAGTTTGTTACGACAGAACAGAAGACGAAGAATTTGTAAGTTTTGAACCTGCTGTGAAAGAGTATAAGCTTCCAAAATTCCGTCGTACCAACCAGAATATGACTATTGACCTTCGTCCAATTTGTAAAGCAGGTCAAAAAGTGAAAAAAGGTGATATTCTCACAGAAGGTTATGCTACTGCTGATGGAGAACTTGCTCTTGGTCGTAACTTACTTGTGGCATATATGCCTTGGAAGGGTTATAACTATGAGGACGCTATTGTATTGAACGAACGCGTTGTTCGTGAAGATATACTCACATCAGTACATGTTGACGAATACTCGCTAGAAGTACGTGAGACAAAACGTGGTAATGAAGAGTTTACTTCAGACATACCAAACGTAAGTGAAGATGCGACTAAGAACCTTGATGAAAATGGAATTATTCGTGTTGGTGCATACATCGAACCAGGTGATATTCTCATTGGTAAAATAACTCCTAAAGGTGAATCAGATCCTACTCCGGAAGAAAAGCTTCTTCGCGCTATCTTCGGTGACAAGGCTGGTGATGTAAAAGATGCTTCCTTGAAAGCAAATCCATCACTTAGTGGTGTTGTTATTGATAAAAAACTTTTCTCAAGAGTAACAAAGAGTCGTGCTGAACAAACACATGATCGTAAAGTGGAACTTCCTAAATTTGATCAAGAATTTCAAGATAAAGTTAATATTTTCAAGGGTATCCTCATTGAAAAATTGTTGACTATCACTGCAGGTAAGACTTCTTGTGGAGTGAGGAATTATATAGGCGCAGAAATAATTGCCAAAGGAAGTACATTCAAGAAAGCTCAGTTAGAAAATATAGAATATACATCTGTTCAGTTGTCAGGTTGGACAGACGATGAACACACTAATGGACTTATTCGTGACCTCATCATCAATTATCTCAAGAAATATAAACAACTTGATGCAGAATTGAAACGTAAGAAAACAGCACTATCACAAGGTGATGAACTGCCAAATGGAATTATACAAATGGCTAAGGTTTATATTGCTAAGAAACGTAAGATTGGTGTTGGAGATAAGATGGCAGGACGTCATGGTAACAAGGGTATTGTATCAAAGGTCGTGCGTCAAGAAGATATGCCATTCCTTGAAGATGGTACTCCTGTAGATATAGTTCTTAACCCACTAGGTGTGCCATCTCGTATGAATATAGGTCAGATATTTGAAGCTATCCTTGGTGCTGCAGGAAAGAAACTCGGTGTTAAGTTTGCAACTCCAATCTTCGATGGTGCACATATTGAAGACTTGAACGAATGGACAGACAAAGCAGGATTACCACGTGCATGTTCAACTCAGTTATATGATGGAGAGACTGGTCTTCCATTTGACCAAAAGGCAACAGTTGGTGTTACTTATATGTTGAAACTCGGTCACATGGTAGAAGACAAGATGCACGCACGTTCAATAGGTCCTTACTCTCTCATTACCCAACAACCTCTTGGTGGTAAAGCACAATTTGGAGGTCAGCGTTTCGGAGAGATGGAGGTGTGGGCACTCGAAGCATTCGGTGCATCACACGTGCTCCAAGAAATCCTCACCATTAAGTCCGATGACATCACAGGTCGTGCAAAGGCCTATGAAGCTATCGTTAAAGGTACTCCTATGCCAACTCCAGGCATTCCTGAATCACTCAATGTATTACTTCATGAATTGCGTGGACTTGGTCTAAGTGTCAATTTAGAATAGGATTACTGAAAATTACTAACTAACGATAAATACAACATTACAATATGGCTTTTAAAAAGGAATCAAAACAAAAGAGCAATTTCTCCAAGATAACAATCTCATTAGCATCACCAGAGGAGATTTTGGAGAATTCAAACGGTGAGGTAACAAAACCAGAAACTGTTAATTACCGCACATATAAACCAGAGCGTGACGGTTTGTTCTGTGAGCGCATTTTTGGTCCTACAAAGGATTATGAATGTCATTGTGGAAAGTACAAACGTATTCGTTATAAAGGAATTGTGTGTGACCGTTGTGGAGTGGAAGTAACAGAAAAGAAGGTACGTCGTGAACGTACAGGACACATTGCGCTTGTAGTGCCTGTAGCTCACATATGGTATTTCCGTTCACTTCCTAATAAGATTGGTTATCTGCTTGGTCTTCCAACAAAGAAATTGGATTCTGTTATTTATTATGAGAAATACATAATTATTCAAGCAGGTGTTGCAAAGAATGAAGACAATTTCATTACAGATAATGCACTTATATCAGATGAAGATTATTGGGACGTAATGGAGCATCTACCAGAAGGCAATCAACAACTTCCTGATGATGACCCTAATAAGTTCATCGCAAAGATGGGTGCAGAAGCAATAGAGATGATGTTGAAGCGCGTGGATCTTGACTCACTGTCAAACGAATTACGTGTCATTGCTGATACAGAAGCTTCACAGCAACGTCGTACTGAAGCACTCAAACGTCGTCAGGTAGTTGAATCATTCCGTGCATCAAATGGAAAAAGTCGTCCAGAATGGATGTGCTTACATAATATACCTGTCACTCCACCAGATCTCCGTCCTCTTGTACCACTCGATGGTGGACGTTTTGCTACGTCAGATCTTAACGACTTATATCGTCGTGTCATTATACGTAATAATCGTCTTCGTAAATTGATAGAGATTAAAGCGCCAGAAGTAATTCTTCGCAATGAAAAGCGCATGCTTCAAGAGGCTGTTGATAGTCTATTTGACAACTCACGTAAGGTAAGCGCAGTTAAGAGTGAAAGCAACCGTCCGTTGAAGTCTCTCTCTGACTCTCTCAAAGGAAAGCAAGGACGATTCCGTCAGAACTTGTTGGGTAAACGTGTTGACTATTCCGCACGTTCAGTTATTGTTGTTGGTCCAGAATTGAAGATGGGTGAGTGTGGTCTTCCAAAACAGATGGCTGCAGAACTCTACAAACCATTTATCATACGTAAACTTTTGGAACGTGGACTCGTGAAGACAGTGAAGAGTGCTAAGAAGATGGTTGACCGTCGTGACCCACAAATATGGGATATCCTTGAATATGCAATGAAAGGACATCCAGTATTGCTCAACCGTGCGCCAACACTTCACCGATTAGGTATTCAAGCCTTCCAACCAATTATGATTGAAGGCAAGGCTATACAACTTCATCCTTTGGCATGTACGGCATTCAACGCCGACTTCGATGGTGACCAAATGGCTGTTCACCTTCCATTGTCAAACGAAGCTATCCTAGAGGCTCAACTCCTGATGTTACAAAGTCATAATATCCTTTCCCCTGCAAGTGGTGAACCTATCACAGTTCCTTCACAGGATATGGTACTTGGACTTTATTACATCACAAAGGAACGCAAAGGTATGAAGGGTGAGGGGCTTTCGTTCTATGGTCCAGAAGAAGCATTGATAGCTTTTAATGAAGGACGTTGTGACGTACATGCTCCGATAAAATGTATGGTCAATGACTTAGACGAAGAAGGTACTCCTATACGTCATTTAGTAGAAACTACAATTGGACGAATCATTTTCAATGAAGTAGTGCCAGAAGAAGTTGGATACGTCAATGAGGTAATCGGGAAAAAGGCATTGAAGAAAGTCATCACTAAGGTAATTAAAAATGTGGGTATGGCTCGTGCATGTAAGTTCCTTGACGGAGTTAAGAATCTCGGTTATCGTAAGGCTTATGAAGGAGGATTGTCATTTAACTTAAATGATATTATTGAACCAGCAGACCGTACTTCTCTCATTGATGAAGGTAGTGCACAAATAGATGAGATTGCAGGACAATATGCAATGGGTCTCATCACAGAAAAAGAGCGTTATAATAAAGTCATTGCCACATGGTCAGAGGTGAATGACAAGGTGAAGTCTTCTTTGCTTAAAACTATGACTGAAGACCAGCAAGGTTTTAACGCTGTTTACATGATGCTTGACTCAGGTGCTCGTGGTTCAAAAGATCAGATTGCACAGTTGGCAGGTATGCGTGGTTTGATGGCCAAGCCACAGCGTGCAGGAAACGATGATAACAGTACCATTGAGAACCCTATCCTTTCTAACTTCAAACAAGGTATGTCTGTGTTGGAGTACTTCATCTCTACTCACGGAGCGCGTAAGGGACTTGCCGATACAGCCTTAAAGACAGCCGATGCTGGTTATCTGACAAGACGTCTTGTCGATGTGAGTCACGATGTAATCATTACAGAAGAAGATTGTGGTACACTTCGTGGACTCTCTTGTAGTGCACTCAGGGATGGTGATCGTATTGTGTCATCACTTGCAGAACGCATACTCGGTCGTGTATCAGTACATGATGTCTATAATCCACAGACAGGAGAACTCATTGTTGCTTCTGGTGATGAGATAACAGAACTCAAAGCAAAAGAGATAGAAGATAGTGGAATTGATACTGTTGAGATTCGTTCCGTACTCACTTGTGAGAGCAAACATGGTGTTTGTCGTAAGTGTTATGGTCGTAACCTTGCTACACAACGTATGGTACAAAAGGGTGAGGCTGTAGGTGTTATAGCAGCACAGGCAATTGGTGAGCCAGGAACTCAGTTGACACTTCGTACATTCCATGCCGGAGGTCTTGCAGGTAGTGCAGCTACAAATGCACAGATTACTGCAAAACACCGTTCACGTATAGAATTTGATGAACTTCGCACTATCAAAACTTCAGTTGAAGGACATAAGAATGCAATGTTAGTAGTTGGTCGTTTGGCAGAATTGCGATTTGTTGATCCTAACACAGATATCGTGCTCTCTACTGTGCCAGTACCTTATGGTTCAACACTCTTCCATAAAGAAGGTGATATAGTTGAGAAGAATGAACTTATAGCAACATGGGACCCATTCAACTCTGTCATCATTTCAGAATATGAAGGTAAAATTCAGTTTGAAGGAGTAGAAGAAGGTGTTACTTATCGAGTAGATACAGATGAAGTGACAGGAATGAAGGATCTTATTGTTATAGAATCTCGTGATAAGAACATTGTTCCTATGTGTCACATTCTCAACTCAGACGGTGACATCATCCATACGTACAACTTCCCTATAAATGCACACATAACTGTTAATAACAAAAAGAAGGTTAAAACAGGAGATATACTTGTAAAGATTCCACGTAGTGTTGCAACAGCAGGTGACATTACCGGAGGTCTGCCACGCGTTACGGAACTCTTTGAAGCACGTAATCCAAGCAATCCTGCAATTGTTGCAGAGATAGATGGTGAAATCACTATGGGTTCAGTAAAACGAGGTAATCGTGAAGTCATACTTACTTCTAAGGTTGGAGACGTCAAGAAGTATCTCATTCCAACAAGTAAGCAAATTCTTGTTCAAGACAACGATTACGTCCGCGCTGGTACGCCACTATCTGATGGTGCTATTACTCCCGCAGATATCCTTGCTATCAAGGGCCCTACTGCAGTACAAGAATACATTGTTAATCAAGTACAGGATGTATATCGTATGCAAGGTGTGTCTATCAACGACAAACACTTTGAGATTATTGTGCGTCAGATGATGCGTAAACTTCAAGTTATTGATCCAGGTGACACAACATTCCTTGAGGGAGGAATCGTGGATAAACTCGTATTTGCAGAAGAAAACGATAAAATTTGGGGTAAGAAAGTTGTTACAGATAAGGGGGATTCTGATTCTCTTCAAAATGGGCAACTCATCACGGCTCGTCGTTTGCGCGACGAGAACTCAAGTCTCAAGCGTCGTGATTTAAAGATTGTTCAGGTACGCGATGCAGTACCTGCTACAGCTTCACAGATACTACAAGGTATCACTCGTGCTGCTTTGGGTTCAAATAGCTTCATCTCTGCAGCTTCATTCCAAGAGACTACTAAGGTGCTCAACGAAGCAGCTGTGTCAGGAAAGGAAGACTACTTAGAGGGCATGAAAGAAAATGTTATCTGTGGACACCTCATTCCTGCAGGAACAGGACTTCGCGAATTCAATCGCCTTACTGTGACCAGTAAAGAAGAATTGTCAGACACAACTCTAAACACTAAGGGGATTGATCCTTCCGATGTCTTTGCACAGTTAATACAAAAAGATTGATAAATTAAAAAAGCAGAACTTTTTTGGTGGTTCTGCTTTTTTTTTGTACCTTTGCGAGGGTAACATACACATAAAGTAATAGAAAAAAAACTAACATATTTTTTGTATGAGTATTTTCAAAGACAAAACCCTTATGATTACTGGTGGAACCGGTTCATTTGGTAATGCCGTGTTAAAGCGTTTTCTTAAGACAGACATTAGTGAAATCCGTATTTTCTCACGTGACGAAAAGAAGCAAGATGATATGCGTCACGATTATCAAGTGAACTTTCCCAATGAAGCTCATAAAATAAAGTTCTACATTGGTGATGTACGCTCTCTTGAGAGTTGTCGTGCAGCCATGCCTGGAACTGATTACATTTTTCATGCGGCAGCACTCAAACAAGTACCATCTTGTGAATTTTTCCCTATGGAGGCTGTTCGAACGAATGTCATTGGTACAGACAATGTACTTACTGCAGCCATTGAAAATGAAGTGAAGAGCGTCATTTGTCTCTCCACCGATAAGGCCGCTTATCCAATAAATGCAATGGGTATTACAAAGGCCATTGAGGAGAAGGTAGCAGTAGCCAAGAGTCGTCAGAGTAAGGGTACAAAAATTTGTTGCACAAGATATGGAAATGTAATGTGTAGTCGTGGTTCTGTTATTCCGCTTTGGATTGATCAAATCCGTAGTGGCAATCCTATCACACTCACTGAACCATCAATGACACGTTTCATCATGTCGCTTGATGAGGCTGTGGATTTGGTACTTTTCGCATTTGAAAATGGAGAAAATGGTGATATACTCGTTCAGAAAGCACCTGCTTGCACCATGCAGACACAGGCAGAAGCCGTATGTGACCTCTTCGGTGGCGACACGAAGGACATAAAAGTTATTGGTATTCGTCACGGAGAAAAGATGTACGAAACACTCCTCACAAAAGAAGAATGTGCGAAGGCCGTAGATATGGGTGACTTCTATCGTGTACCAGCCGATAACCGAGATTTGAATTATGATAAGTATTTCAATGAAGGTGATGTGAAACGAGTGACTATTGAAGAGTTCAATAGCAACAATACTACACGTCTTGACCTTCAGCAGACTATTGATAAGATTGCCTCCCTTGAATATATTCAAAACGAGCTGAAAGGCATAGCTAATCTTGCGCGATGAAGATACTTGTAACAGGAGCAAAGGGATTCGTGGGAAAGAATCTCTGTATGGAGTTAAAGAACGTGCGTGATGGCAAAGCCCGTTGTTGGGGAGAGTTGAGAATTGATGATGTGTATGAATATGATTTAGACTCTACTTTAGAGCAGTTAGATGCTTGGTGTAGTGATTGTGATTTTGTTTTTAACTTAGCAGGAGTTAACCGCCCACAGAATCAAGAAGAATTTATGCAAGGTAATTTTGGCTTTGCATCAACATTACTTGACACATTAAAAAAACACAACAATCATTGTCCCGTGATGCTCTCTTCTTCACAACAAGCATCTCTGACTGGTCGATTTGGCAATTCCGAATACGGACGTTCTAAGAAAGCAGGTGAAGACCTGTTTATTCAATATCAACAAGAAACCGGAGCGCCAGTACTCATTTATCGTTTCCCAAATCTCTTTGGTAAATGGTGTCGTCCTAACTATAACAGTGCTGTTGCAACATTCTGCAATAACATAGCTAATGACCTGCCAATTCAGGTAAACGATCCAAGTGTAGAGATGGAATTGTTATATATTGATGACTTGGTAGCAGAGATGATGGCGTGCCTTATGCGCAACGAACATCGTTGTGAATTTGATGGTCTTAACGTTGTGAAAAACTCTGATGGCAGATACTGCTATGTGCCAATAACACATAAGGTATTATTAGGAACTATTGTTGACCTACTTCATCAGTTTGCTGATGCGCCACGAACACTAATGATTCCAGAGATACCAGAAAATTCATTTGAGAAGAAACTCTATTCCACTTATCTCTCCTATCTTCCGAAAGACAAGGTATCCTATCCACTTAAGATGAATATTGATGACCGCGGTTCATTCACTGAATTGCTTCACACACCACGTTGTGGACAAGTGAGTATCAATATATCTAAACCGGGCATTACTAAGGGTGAGCACTGGCATCACACCAAATGGGAATTGTTCATTGTTGTAAAAGGTGAAGGTCTGATACAATTACGCAATGAAAACAATGGTGACGAGATACTTGAGTACCATGTCAGTGGAGATAACATCACTGCTGTTCACATGCTTCCGGGCTATACACATAACATCATTAATCTGTCATCTACAGAAGACCTTGTGACAGTAATGTATTGCAACGAAATATTTAATCCTGATAAACCAGATACGTATTATGACAAAGTTCAAAAATAATGGTAAACTGAAGTTACTTATCATTGTTGGCACACGTCCAGAGATTATTCGTCTGGCAGCAGTCATCAACAAATGTAGAGAGTATTTTGATTGTCTTCTTGCTCACACTGGGCAGAATTATGACTATAATCTCAACGGTATTTTCTTCCGCGACCTTGGTTTAGCAGATCCAGATATATATATGGATGCCGTAGGTAGCGACCTTGGTTCAACCATGGGCAACATAATTGACAAGAGTTACAAGCTCATGGTAGAAGTGCAGCCAGAGGCTGTGCTTGTGCTGGGTGATACCAACTCATGTCTTTCTGTCATAGGTGCGAAGCGTTTACACATTCCAATTTTCCACATGGAAGCAGGCAATCGTTGCAAGGACGAATGTCTTCCAGAAGAGACTAATCGTCGCATTGTTGATACCATCAGTGATGTTAATATGGCATATTCAGAACATGCACGTCGTTATCTCGCTGATTGTGGACTACCTAAAGAACGCACTTACGTCACTGGTTCACCAATGGCAGAGGTTTTGCATAATAATCTTTCTCAGATTGAAGCAAGCAACATTCACACACGTCTTGGACTTGAGAAAGGACGTTACATATTGCTTTCTGCTCACCGTGAGGAAAACATAGATGATGAGCGTAATTTCGTATCTCTTTTCACTGCAATCAATAAGATGGCAGAGAAATACGATATGCCTGTGCTGTACTCTTGTCATCCACGCAGTCGTAAGATGCTTGAGCGACGTGCCTTCAAACTTGATTCTCGCGTACGACAGAATGAACCACTTGGATTTCATGACTACAATTGTCTTCAGATGAATGCCTTTGCTGTAGTGAGTGACTCAGGTACTCTTCCTGAAGAGAGTTCTTTTTTCACCTCCGTAGGCCATCCTTTCCCAGCAGTCTGCATTCGCACATCGACAGAGCGTCCTGAAGCACTTGACAAGGCATGTTTCTTCATTGCAGGAATTGATGAGAAGAGTCTCTTACAGACTGTTGATACAGCAGTTGAACTCAACCGTAATGGCCAGCATGGCATTCCAGTGCCCGATTATATAGATGAAAATGTGAGTACTAAGGTTGTGAAGATCATACAGTCGTATGTAGGCATAGTCAATAAGATGGTTTGGCGCAAGTGATAAGTATTGACAACATATCAGTAGAATTTAGCTCACGTCCGTTATTGAAGGGCGTGAGTTTTGTGATTAATCCCCATGACCATATAGCACTTGTTGGGAAAAACGGAGCAGGTAAGACAACCCTCTTACGCATCATCGCAGGCGAGCAGGCACCCACAGAAGGTTCTGTCAGTCGTCCACGCGAGTGTACTGTTGGTTACTTACCACAGCAACTGCCCAATGAGATAGCCTCTCATATGTCTCAGCCCATAACTATTCGGCAAATCATAGATAATGCCGACGATCCTCAGGAACGTGCCGAGATGGATAGGATGTTCATGGGGTTAGGATTTCACCGAGATGATTTTCTCAAACCACTCCACACCTTTTCTGGAGGATGGCGTATGCGTATAGAACTGGCAAAGATTCTGCAAAGATGTCCAGACATACTCTTGTTAGACGAGCCGACCAATCACCTTGACATCGGTTCTATCCGCTGGCTCGAACAATATATTCAGTCACAAGCAAAAGCATTACTTGTGGTCAGTCACGATCGTACATTCATCAACAATATCACTAATCGCACTATAGAGATTACATGTGGTAGAATCAATGACTATCGTGTCAAATACGATGAGTACGTGCAACTACGCGACGAGCGACGTGAACAGCAACTTAGAGCATACGAGAACCAACAAAAAGAGATTGCAGATATAAAAGCTTTTGTTGAGAAGTTTCGTTATAAACCCACTAAGTCAAACCAAGTCCAGAGTCGCCTAAAACAGCTTGAGAAGATCATACCCATAGAGATAGATGATGTTGACAATAGTAGTCTGCATCTTAAGTTTCCACCATGTCAACGCAGTGGAGATTTCCCTATTATATGTGAAGAAGTAGAGAAGACCTATGACCATACTGTTTTTTCCAATGTTAACCTCACCATTCGTCGTGGAGAGAAGGTCGCATTTATGGGAAATAACGGAGAAGGGAAGACTACTTTAGTGAAGTGTATAATGAATGAGACACCCTTCAATGGCACGATCAAGATAGGCCATAATGTTCAAATAGGTTATTTTGCACAAAACCAAGCCCAACTCCTTGATGGTGAACAAACAGTTTTCGATACTATTGACCGTGTGGCACGTGGAGAGATTCGCACGAAGATAAACAACATACTTGGAGCTTTTATGTTCGGTGGCGAAGCGAGTGAGAAATTCGTTAAGGTGCTCTCAGGTGGAGAGAAGAGTCGTCTTGCAATGATACGTCTATTGCTTGAACCAGTCAATCTTCTCATCCTTGACGAACCGACCAATCATCTTGATATGCAATCGAAAGACGTTCTTAAAGAAGCTATTCAAGCTTTTGATGGTACTGCTATCATCGTCTCACACGACCGTTACTTTCTTGATGGGTTGGTTGATAAAATATATGAATTCAAAGATGGTGGTGTACGTGAGGTCATTGAACGTAGTACCATTGGCTTAAGTAGGTCTGCCAACCCTAAAAACAATGTCCCTACATCTGCCAAATCAAATGATTCTGTTAAATCATCCGACAACAAACTCTCCTATGCTCAGCAGAAGGCCGAACAAAGGGCTCGTGCAAATCATGCAAAGAAGATACAACAATGCGAACAACGCATAGCACAGCTTGAAACGGAGATAGCAGAGATTGAGCAATGTCTTTCTGAGAAGAATGATATGGAGTTAGTTGAGAGATACACTCAACTGCAAGCAGAATTAGACTCGGTCATGAATAAATGGGTTGATTTAGAAAAATAAAAAAAAATGTGCCGACTCGGTCAGAAATCACTTCTTTTTGGTCGGCACGAGAATATATGTAAGAATTGAATGAAATGTCTTTTATGACATCATACTGCAATGCTTAAGCATCTACATTTGCGTACGTTGCATTACGTTCGATGAACTCACGACGTGGTGGTACATCTTCACCCATAAGCATTGAGAATGTATAGTCAGCTTCAACAGCGTCTTCTATTGTCACCTGTTTCAGCAATCGAGTCTCAGGGTTCATAGTAGTTTCCCACAACTGTTCAGGATTCATTTCTCCCAAACCCTTATAGCGTTGTGTTTTAATACTATCTTGATTACCATCGCCATACGTATCGATAAAGCGCTGACGTGCCATTTCGTCGTAACAATACTCACTCACTTTTCCTTTTGTGCATTTATAAAGTGGTGGCGTAGCGATGAATAAGCGTCCGTCACGGATGAGTTGAGGCATATAACGGAAGAAGAGTGTGAGCAGGAGTGTGTCGATATGTGAACCATCGACATCGGCATCGGTCATGATGATAGTTTTGTAATAGCGCAGTTTATCGTAGTTTGCTTCTTTGCTATCTTCGCTCAGTCCGAATCGCACTCCTAATGCTTGTATGATATTGTTTACTTCTTCGTGTTCAAATGCTTTATGCCACATCACTCTCTCCACGTTGAAAATTTTTCCACGTATTGGAAGTATGGCTTGATAGTGTCTATCACGTCCTTGTTTAGCACTACCACCTGCAGAGTCTCCCTCGACGATAAACATCTCACAGTTAGCAGGGTCTTTGTCTGAGCAGTCTGCGAGTTTGCCAGGCAGTCCACCTCCTGTCATAGGGTTCTTACGTTGAACACTTTCACGAGCCTTGCGTGCTGCCACACGTGCAGTAGCTGCGAGGGCTACCTTATCTACAATCAGTTTAGCCTCTTTTGGATGTTCTTCCAGATAGTATGTAAGAGCTTCACCAACAGCTTGGTTCACTGCACCCGATACCTCGCTATTTCCGAGTTTTGTCTTTGTCTGTCCTTCGAATTGAGGTTCCATCACTTTCACTGAGATGACAGCTGTGAGTCCCTCGCGGAAGTCTTCGCCGCTGATTTCCACGTGTTGCTTCTCCAGTTTCTCCAGCATTTTACTATCTTCAGCGTACTTCTTCAGTACACGTGTGAGAGCCATACGGAAACCAGTCAAGTGTGTTCCTCCTTCAATAGTGTTGATATTGTTCACGTAAGAGTGAAGGTTTTCAGAGTAGGAGGTATTATACATGATTGCAGCCTCAATAGGCACATCATTTTTCTCGGTGTTGATGTAGATCACGTCATCAAAGAGGTGCGTACGAGTAGAGTCTATGTAACGAACGAAGTCGCGCAGTCCACCCTCACTGTAGAACACATCTTTGCGAATGCCTTCAATTCCTGCTGCTGCATTCTTATCCATTCTCAAGTCCTGGAGAGTGATAGTAACGCCAGCATTGAGATAAGCCAACTCACGCATGCGGTTAGCAAGGATATCATATTTATATTCTGTAGTGATGAAGATAGTGTCATCTGGCCAGAACTGTTGGCGAGTACCATGTAGTTCACTGTCTCCCACGACCTTTACGTCGTAGAGCGGTTTTCCCTTTGAGTATTCCTGTTGGTATATTTTGCCATCACGGAACACTTGTGAGAGCATACGTGTAGAGAGGGCATTTACGCAACTCACACCCACACCATGCAAACCACCAGACACCTTATAAGAACTCTTGTCAAATTTACCACCAGCGTGCAGTACGGTCATTACTACCTCCAATGCGCTTCTGTGTTCTTTCTCGTGCATATCAACAGGTATACCACGACCATTATCTTGCACTGTGATACTGTTATCCTCATTTATTGTAACCTCTATATGAGTACAATGTCCTGCGAGTGCTTCATCGATAGAGTTATCTACCACCTCATAAACGAGATGATGAAGTCCCTTTTCACTAATATCTCCGATGTACATAGCAGGGCGTTTACGCACTGCTTCCAGTCCTTCTAAGACTTGGATGTTACTGGCGGAATACTGCTCTTCTGTTTTAAAATTTTCCTCCATCATTATTCTTCTATTCCTCGATGTAATTTATAAAATTTTCTATTGAATATTTTTCCAATCTTTTTGGTAATGCAAAGTTACGAATAAGTAAGCACAAAAACAAATAAAAAAGCAAAAAAAAACATTTTTTTTTGCAATTTTTATTGTGTTTGTCAAACGAGAGAAACTTGCGCGTCGTGAAACGAAGCGAAAGTTGTAAATAAGTGACCACGAAAACAAATATAAAAGTCATTTTTTTTGCATTTTTTTGGGTCACCAGTAAAACCGTGTGTCTGATATGGCTATATTTTGTTAAAGT
>R20__coassemble_791_pt1 | contig 21453 bp, 17 predicted proteins | sample R20__metabat2_high_PE_015 | metagenome-assembled genome bin R20 | reverse complement strand
ATCTCCTGAAAGGGTTTATATCTTACTGAAAGGTAGCATTGCGCAGCCATTTTTTCCCGAAGGGAACCGACGACAAACCGAATACAATTAAGCTTGCTTAAATTGTTGAGGTGCGAAGGAGGAAGACAGAAAGTCAATTTTTTCTCAAAGGATTTGAGAATTTTTGTTTTGATGAATACGAAGTATTTTTATTTATCAAAAATTTTCTTTTCTTCTTTTTTATTCAAACACTGATATGCTAACATAGGGGTTTACAGGTAATCAAAAAAAGTAGCGAAGTAGCGAAGTAGCGAAGTAGCATTTCAGTTTTTAAAATAAAAATTGGTAGTGTGGTTTATTTTTTGTAACTTCGCAAGCAAAATATATAGGATATGAATAGTCGAGAAGAGAAGTTAAGGGCTTTTGGACGGTTGTTGGACATCTTGGATGAGCTGCGTGAGGCGTGTCCTTGGGATAGGAAACAGACCAACGAGAGTCTGCGTCCTAACACTATCGAAGAGACGTACGAGCTCTCTGATGCTCTGCTTCATGATGACACAAGCAACATAAAGAAAGAACTGGGCGACGTATTGCTGCATATAATCTTCTATTGCAAGATAGCTGACGAGAAGGAACAGTTTGACATTGCTGACGTGTGCAACTCTCTCTGCGACAAGCTCATATTCAGGCATCCTCATGTCTATAAAGATACGACGAACACACTCAATGCTGATGAGGTGTTGGAGAATTGGGAAAAGATAAAGCAGAAGGAGAAGGATGGTAACAAGACGGTGTTAAGTGGTGTGCCTACAGCATTGCCATCACTCATCAAAGCGGATCGCATACAGGAGAAAGCATCAAACGTGGGCTTTGATTGGGAAAAGAAGGAGGATGTGTGGGAGAAGGTGCGTGAGGAAATTGCAGAGGTGGAGGCAGAGATGAAAAAAGAAAATGGTGACACGGAGGGCGAGATGGGTGATCTGTTGTTCAGTTTGGTCAATGCTGCACGTCTCTATAAAGTGAACCCTGACACTGCACTTGAGCGCACCAATCAGAAGTTCATAAAGAGATTCAACTACGTAGAGGCGACTGCAAAAGCGAACGGACAGACTTTGTCTGACCTCTCTCTGGAGGAGATGGATGATTTATGGAACAAAGCAAAAAACATATAATATGAAAAAAATTACATTAGTGTTAATGTTCGCATTAACGTCTTCCATAGTCATAAACGCACAAATCAAAGCACGTGGGTTTGACACTGCTGATGTGCCAGAGCTCCGCAAGATGGCACGCAAGGGTATGTTTGTCAATCATGACCCTATGCGCATCGGTACGAGGGAGAATGCTGAATTGACCTGCATGGGTTCTCCTAAGGTGCCTGTGGTGTTGGTGAATTTCATTGACAAGGACTTCACAACTACTGGTGAGAAAAGCCCAAATCAATTTTATGATTTGCACATGAATGGCACTGGTGACGGGAATCGATATACTGGTTCTGGTAGTTTCGGCTCAGTACGTGATTATTTCAGTGATATGAGTTATGGGCAGTTTACACCCGAATTTGTGATTATAGGTCCTGTCACACTGAGCAAGAGTTACAAGTATTATGGTGAGAACAGTGGCAGTTCGTTAGATATACATATCAATGACTTCTACAAGGAAGCACTTGATTCGGCTATGTTAAAGACGGATTGGAGTCAGTTTGACAATAACGATGATGGTTCGGTGGATATGGTGTTCTTTGTCTATGCTGGTCGTGGCGAGAATGACAAGTCTGATCGCGATACTTATACGATATGGCCAAAAGAGAACGGTAGAGGTGGCACTATAGGTGACGTGAAATTTGGGTGTTATGTGTGTTGTAACGAAGAGTATAGAAGCAAGGTAGATGGTATCGGTACTATGTGTCACGAGCTCTCTCACGCCTTGGGTTTACCAGACCTTTATGACACGAACTATCGTGCGTTTGGTATGGACTACTGGGACTTGATGGACTCAGGCAATTATTGTCAGAATGGTTGCACCCCTTGTGGTTACAGTGCATATGAGCGTGACTTCATGGGGTGGCGTAGCCTCATCACCTTGGAAGCAGATCAGGGAAAGACTATCACCCTCAAACCAATGACACAAGATGGTTATGGATATAAGATTGTGAATAAGGAGAATCCTAACGAATATTACATACTTGAAAACCGCCAGTCAGAGGATTGGGATAAGTATATTGGTTATGGTAACAGCACGTATGGGTTTCACCCAGGACTGCTCGTCACTCATGTGGACTATGTACAAAGCCGTTGGACGAACAACAACGTAAACACTGACTTAAACCATCAGTATCTGACTATCATACCTGCGGACAGCACATTGGATTCGTTCATGTTTGTAGCTACTACAGAAGAGTTACTCTATTACCTGGAATCGGCTGCCGGCGACCCTTATCCTGGTAAGACAGATAAGACAGACTTACAGGGCAAGAAGGCTTTTGTCTATACTACTTCTGGGGAGATGAACCAACCAATCACTGGAATCACACAAAACACGGATGGGTCAATCACTCTGCAATTCTGTGGTGGTGACCCTGATGAAATAGAAACCGTCTGCCCTACCCTACAAGGCAAGAAAGACTGTGTTTATGATTTACAAGGTCGCTTGTTGATGACAGATGACGTTGAGTCTCTGCCTACGGGTATATATATCATAAACGGGAAGACACGTTTGATAAATAAGAAATAAGACTCTTAGCGAAGAGAACGATTGGGATACTCATCAAACTAATTTAGATAACCGAGTAACGCTCTGTATATCAATGGCGGGCCACGCCCTTAATGGGTAACCTTGAGTCGGTGGATTACAAAGATAGCAGGCACTCAAAACATAACTATTCGGAGTTATCATCATCACACCTCTTCGCTTTTATACAATAAGAGCACCCTTATATGTGTGTCGGGGTGCTCTTATTTTTTTTATTTATAAACTCTTGATGTACCTCACGACCATATCAAAGGATCGATTGGTGAGTGTCTCCCAGAAATTATGATAATGCTCAATGTGATTTTCTACTCCGACCACATCGGAGATGATGCGAAAACTAATAAACGGCACATCGAAATGATTGCACACATGTGCTAAAGCGCATGACTCCATATCTACTGCTAACGCTTGTGGGAAACGCGACTTGATAGCGAGCAGTTCGTCGGGCGATTGAATGAATTGGTCGCCTGTGACTATCTGCCCAAAACGAAGTGCACTCTGCATATCTTCTGATGTATTCACAAGATTACGTGCCACATCTATCATGTTAGCATCGCAAGGGAAAGGTTTATATAGTTCTGTCCCTTCTCCTTCCTCCCCAATGAAGTAATCGTGATACGCTACGTTTTCTGCAACGACGATGTCTGTCACGTGAAGTGAGGAGTCGATGCCACCAGCCACGCCTGTGCTAATGATACAATCGGGATGATGTTCCATGATGAGACGAGTAGCGGTGATAGCTGCATTGACCTTACCGATACCACTTTTTTTCACGATGAGATCAGCATCTGCTAAGTCTTGCAATGCCTCATATTCTTTATCCATCGCAACGATGACTCCTAACTTCATGTGCAAATGTGCTAAATGGTTTTCTCTATATTCCACTGAAACGCACGTAGTCCCAACATCTCTGATTCTTTATCTAAGGCATCAAGACGCTGAAGCAGTGGCTCTGCCTGTGAATCGTCAACTATGGTGATGATGGTGCTGCATATAGATGGCCAAGCATGAGAACCATAATGTGGGTCACCTGTACGAGTTCCACGTCCTTGAGTAGTTGGCATCATAGTAAATCCACGTGCATTGCATCGGTCAAGCACAGCTATGACGTTCTCATAGTGTGCTTGATCAAATGATATCATTATTGCTTTCATCTTCTTAAATTTTTGCTTTTATTTTTTTATTTTCCTTCCATGCTACGTCAAGTTCAAGCTTCTTACGGTGATTCTTACGTGTGCGCTTCACACCGATTCCACCGAAGATGCAGAACATAGACGGAACATAAATAAGGGTGAGTATCGTTGATACGGTAAGTCCACCGATGACGGACACGCCTAATGGTCTCCACATCTCTGCTCCTACTCCTTGACTGATTGCCATTGGCACCATACCAAGAATGGTTGTGAGTGTGGTCATGAGGATTGGGCGCAGACGACTGCGTGCTGCAATGACTGCTGATCGGATGAGTCCACATCCTTGCTCACGCTTCAGCTGTGTATAGTCAATCAACACAATACCGTTTTTCACCACGATACCAACCAAGAGCACTCCACCTAACATTGACATTATATTCATACTTGTTCCCGTAAAGGTGAGGGCAAAGATAATACCTGAGAGTGCGAAGATAAGAGATATCATAATGATGAATGGATATGAGAAACTCTCAAACTGTGCTGCCATCACGATATAGACAAGGATGACAACGAGCATAAGCAGTGTTCCTAAGTCACGGTTACTGTCTTGCTGGTCTTCATAAGAACCTGCTACTTGTGCCGTGATGCCATTAGGGAGGTCTATCTTCTCTAACAGTTGATTACCCAATGCTACTCCATCAGACAACGCATAGCCTTTGGAGAGAACGGCAGTTACCGTGACAATACGCTGACGGTCTTTACGTTCAATCGTTGGCGGGATAGCTGATTCGTACACATCAGCTATGTCTTTAATGCGAATGAGTTTGCCTGCGTTGTTTTGTATGGTTATGTTTCCTACGGACTCAACTGACTGACGGTCTTCTACGGCATAACGGACCTTGATGTCATATTCTTCACCATCTTCACGGTAATAAGAGAGGAGTGAGCCTGTGATAGCATTACGCAGAGCTGCTGCTGCAGTGGACATCCCTATTCCTTGCAAACCGAGTTTGTTATGGTCAAAATCAACGACGATCTCTGGTTGGTAGTCGGAACGTGATATGTTCACCTGAGAAATCATCTTATTTTCTTGAAGTCCTTTGGCTAATTGTTGTGCAACATCATACGTTTCATTCAGGTCGTAGCCATAAATTTCAAATGTAGCCATACTCTGTCCGCCCATGGAAGAGTTACTTCCACCGAGCATCACATTGTACTTAGCCAGTTCAGGTATGGCCTTACAGTCTGAACGCATCTCATCGCATATCTCAACCAGTCCTATGCTTCTCTCATTTGACGGAACAAACTGTATGTTATATTTTATAATGTTAGAACCATTATCGGACAGTGATGCAAAAGTATTGTTATCACCTGCCTGACCAACAGTGAAGTTACAGTTAGTCATCAGGTCTCCATAACGTTTCATCCATTTGTCGGTCAACTGTTTAGCCAATTCCTCTGCCTTCTCAACACGTGTACCGATTGGCAACTCGAGTGTAGCACCTACACGTCCTGAGTCTTGTGCAGGCATGAACTCACTCTTCATTCCAATGACTTTAGCTGTCACGAGCGAGAGGAGGAAGAAGCAGACACAACCAATGATGACAGTCCAACGATGGCGTACAGACCAGTTGATACGTGCTTCATACCATTCGTCAAGACGATCTAAGGCACGTTGTATTGGGGCATATATCTTATCAAACGAAGCATTCTTCTTTTTCTTCAATTTCAACATCAACGCACAGAGCATTGGTGTGAATGAGAGTGCAGAGAGTGTAGAGATAGTCATGATGATACACATCATCCAACCAAGTTGTTTAAACAAGACTCCTGTCATACCGCTCACCATAGTGAGTGGGAAGAACACCGCAATCATCGTCAGCGTTGATGCAATAACAGAGATTGCGACTTCGTTGGTTCCATGTATGGCGGCTTGCTTAGGGTCTGCACCACGTTCTATATGAGTTGTCACATTCTCCAACACCACAATAGCATCATCGACAACACTACCAATAGCGATAGATAAACATGACATAGAAATCATATTGAGTGAGCTACCTGTCGCATAGAGATAGATGAATGATGCGATGAGTGACATAGGGATGGTGATGCAAATGATGAACATAGCACGCCATCTGCCGAGGAAGATGAACACCACGAGTACGACAAAGAGCAAGGCATACATCACCGTTTCAAAGAGGGTGTTGATGGTGTTCTTGATATTGTCAGATGTGTTGACTATTACACCTAACTTCACATCTGATGGCAGATTCTTCTGTAGGGTTGGTAACATCTTTTCAACCTTGTCAGATATCTGCACAGAATTGGAGCCACTCTGTTTCTGCACAACAATCATAGCACCTTGCTGACCGTTGGTGAATGTGCGTTGTGCTCGCTCTTCTACGTTGTCGACCACCGTTGCCACATCACGCAGATAGACATTGGCACCGCCATTGGTCCCAACGATGACGTCGTTGAGTTCCTGTGGGTCTTCAAACTCTCCTTCTGCGCGTACGGTGAATGTCTGTGTACCTGCATCGAGTGAACCACCTGTTATGTTTTGGTTCTCAGCTGCTATGGCTGCACTGACTTGTGCTGGGGTGATGCGATATGCCTCCAACCGAGCTCGGTTCATATAGACGTTGATTTCACGTTCTGGCGCACCTGAGATGCTCACCGTTCCGACTCCATCAATACGTGCTAATGGGTTTGCTACTTGCTCATCCAATATCTTGTACAGTGCTGGCTGACTCTCTTCTGCTGTCACCTTCAACAGCATGATTGGAATCATGTCTGTAGAGAACTTAAAGAGTATCGGAGTGTTGGCGTTGGTTGGCAAAGAATTGGAAACCATGTCTAACTTATCACGCACGTTGTTTGTGAGTACGTCTATGTCATAACCATATTCAAACTCTAACGTGATGACAGATACGTTTTCACGCGATTTAGATGAGACGTGTTTTAAGTGCTCAACGGAGTTAAGGGTATTCTCCAACGGACGAGTCACGTTGTTTTCTATATCTTCGGCTGATGCTCCATTGTAATAGGTCAACACCATGATGGTGTTGGTATCTATATCTGGCATCAAGTCAATAGGTAGTTTCACCAATGAGAAAATACCTAAGATCATTATTGCTGCGAAACACAGCGTCGTCATAATCGGACGACGTACAGCTCCTTCGTATAAACTCATTTCACTACCTCCACTTCTTTTCCATTAGCAAGTTTTGCTTGACCTGCGATGACTATTTGTTCTCCTGGTTTTAAGCCACTCTTTATTTCGTAGCTTGTACCTATGTGCTGCCCAAGTTCAACCTTTGTATAATACACTTTTCCGTCGCGATATACATAGACATAACGAGCGCCTGCTCCTACTTGCTTCACGAGTGCTTCATCTGGCACGGTCACATGATACTGACTGCCTAAGTCAATGCGTGCTGTACCGAACATACCTGGACGGACTTTCTTTGACTCATTTGCCACACGTACTTCTACAGAGAAGGTGTGAGTATTCTTATCTATGGTTGGATAAATAACGGCTACGGTACCGCCGAATGTCTCACCAGGATATGCGTCTAACTCTATATCAACGGGCATACCTAAAACAACCTTTGAATATAACACCTCACTCACATTTATCATCAGTTTTACTGGATTCAACTGTTCTATAGTGAGTACTGGTGTACCAGAATACATATCTCCGTCATCATAGTTGCGTGCTGTGACGACACCACTGATTGGGCTGGTGAGTGTGGTGTTCTGACGTAATGTCTTCATCTGTTGTTCCAAAACAGCTAATTGATTTTTTTGTTGTTCAATAGCTTTCTGTTGTGCTTGTGCAGTGTTTTTCTGTGCTGCTACCGCACTTTGCTGAACCTTCAACGCTGTCTGTGCTGCATCATATTCAGACTTAGATGCTCCTCCGATGCGATATAGTTCGGCAGTACGATTGAATTCTGCTTGACGATTTTGCAGAGTTGCTACCTGGCTGTTCACTTGTTGTTGTTGCGTCTCTGCAGTAATGATTTGATTCTGCACTGCTGTCATCTGACTTGCAACTTGATTTTGCATTTGTTGCAGATTGGATGGGTCTAACTCCACAAGTGCTTGACCTCTCTGTACGTAATCACCTACATCAACACGAATATGCTGAATACGTACTTGCATATTTGGTGATATATTATTTTTCACATCACTCTCCACCATGGCCGTATAGACCTCTGTCTGTGGGATGTCTTGACCCTCGACCTTTGTCAGTTTCACTTGTGGCTTCTCTGTCTGTTCACCGTTAGAATTGCTGTTGTTTCCTCCACAGGAGAACAGAAGCAATGACATCATTCCAATAAATAATAAATTCTTTTTCATCATCTTTTATGTTTTTTAGTTTTATTTCGTTGTATTTCCTATAGTATATTCCATGTCTGCCTTATTAGTGATAAAGTCAAATAAAGCCTGGTCGTAAGTGAGTTTTGCCTGTGTGAGGGCAAGTTGACTCTGATTCATATCCAATACGGTTCCACGTCCGACCTCGTATTTCTTCTTAGAGATAGTCACTGCTTGTTCGGCTTGTTCAATAGCGCGTTTATCACTTTCTATCTCCACGAGCGTGCTTTCCATATTCTTCTGATAACTCTGGAGTGCCATATTAAGATTACGTTCGGTATTAGTGCGAGTATCTTCTAATTGAGAAATCTGCATGCGTGCACTCTTCAGTTTGGTCCAGTTAGTCATATTGAACACAGGCACACTGAGGGAGAGCGTAAAGGATGCACTGCTTGGCCAATTCTTGTAAGCGAATAAATTCCAATCCGTTTCATACATGGCCTGGTACTGCCCTGTAATAGAGAAATTCAATGAAGGGAGTAAGGTGGTGCGTTGTATTTTTAGGCTACGTTCTAACAGGTCACGATTCATATCCAACTGACGCAGTGTGGTATTATTTTGTAATGAAGTCTCATCTGTTAGCGTATTTGCCAAAGATAATGATGTCTCATAATCGCTCAGTTTATCTTGTGGGACGAGAGAGATATCTGTTGTTATTCCCATGAGCACTTTCAGTTTCAATTCTGCCAAAACAACACCTGTCTCTGCTGAGACGAGGCTGGATTTCATTGAACGCATTTGCACCTCTGCCGTTATCTTATCGTATTCGCTAACGCTGCCGACGTTGTAACGTGCAGTCACTACGTCTAAAGCCTCTTCGCTGACCTTAAGTGCATCGGACATTACATCACGAGCATCAATCGCAAGTAAGAGGTTATAATATGCTTTCGTCACTTCATGGATGAGGTCTAAACGACTGCCACGTGCCTTTTCTTGTGCTAACTCAACATCTTTGGAAGAGAGTTTAATGTTTTGATATACAGATGGAGCAAATATAGGGAGTTGTAGTGTACCTACCAATGCTACTGTATTTGTATTGTCACGACCTAATTTCACTGTTTGATTATTGAAATTCATCACGGCAGCAAGTAATGTGTGCTGAAGAGTACCCGTTGCAGTCACTGTAGGCAAGAGGTTTTGCCAAGCAACATTTTTTGATATCTTCTTCAACTTAATCTCCTTATCAGCCACGCGTATGGTAGGGTTCTCAGCTAATGCTATTTCAATAGCCTTATCTAATGTCACGTCTGCTTTTTCTTGAGCCATACATGTATTGCTCACAAAGGTGCAACCCAAAATCACTAATCCAAAAAATCTTTTCATCATCATTAAATATTATAATATGTTTCTATTCCAAATGGTAAATATAAAGCCAAAATCAATGCAAAGTTAGTCTTTTTTTGCCAAACATTCAACTTTATTTAACCAAAAGGAAAAAAATAGGAATTTTTGTAAAGAAGACAAAAAAATCCGGAGACTCCGGGGCAATTCCGGAGACTCCGGTTTGTGTTTGAAGTCTCAATTATCGTTTAAACAAATGCTTAAATTAAAATCCAGGACCGCCAAAGCCGCCAGGACCACCGTCAGGACCACCAAAGCCACCTTGTCTCATCTCACCTCCTTGACGTTGATTTCTTTGTTGATTAGCATCTCTACCAATCATGCCCCTACCTCGATTCAGGAACACTCGTGCAGCTTGCGATGGAGTGAGTATCTCACAGAATTTCTTATAGTACTCACGATCGACGGCGAGTTGTTTTTCTTGACGGTCAAAATTTTTCTCAACAAGTTCTTTTGCCTCTTCGTCGGTGAGTTTGGTGATGTCTGTGTTTTGCTCTTTCACCTCTTGGTCTCCACCTTTTGGATTCACCACATTGAATCGAGTATTTTGATAGTCAAGATAAAGAGAAGTAAATGTGTTTTGTGCATCTTTCTCCAGTTTCAATTCCTTTGCCAAACGAGTGGCTTGACGATTAAAGACTTCTGCCATATCCATACGCTCATGGCGTTCACGGCGTCCTTCATTGTCCTGTGCAGAAACAACAATACATGTTGCTAAAACTGCAAATAATAACATTGTCCTTTTCATAACTTTTTGTGTTTTAACATCCAAATATATCAATTTTCAAAACTTTTTTATTTAAATAACGTAATAATTTAGATATCAGCCCTGCTGAGATGAATGTAGAAATGGCTGTAAGAAGGATTTCAACTGGCGTGGTCCATACTCCTAACACTCCGTCAGTTCCTATGCCCAACCAATCTCTAAAGAGTGGAGAGAATTGTATCAACAAGAGCATGTGGAAAAGATATATGCCATAACTGGATCGGGAGAGTGGCAATACAACACGTGAGAAGAATGGTCCGTTTGATTCAATAGTCCTAAAAATGATCAACCACCCTAACGTCATGAAAGCAATACCTATGGCATCATTGACACATGGTGTTTCCCATACGGCAGCAATGCCAACTACACCCGTCACTGGAAACTGCCCGTCTGCTGTGTGTAAGATTTCAGATATAAATCCACCTGCTGAGAGTAATAGACCTACGATAAGTGAAGGAACACCTACCAAAAGGACACTTTTACGTGAAGGACGTCCAACGAACTTCCTGAAATACAACCCTAATAACAGATAACCTATGAAACCACTCATGTAGTAGAACAGTCCATATGTGTTCCAACTGGCTTCGCCCCATAACGGATATTTCGCAGGATTAGGAATGCCTGTAGGGCCATAAATAGTAGGGACATCTGCTCCTGATAGTGATGTGCGTATTTGGGGAATGAGTGTTGTGAAAAGACAAATACTCAAATAAAAGAGAAGTTCTTTCTTCCCTACCCTTTCTGCCCAACCCGAAAGCATAGGCATCAATAGGTACAATCCGACAATCATATAGACAAACCACAGGTGTCCTGCTGAATAATTGAAATTCCACAATAGGTCTTGTAGATTCTCTTGTGGATTGCCACATACTAATGCATAGATGACAGACCAGAACAATAATGGAATAACGACACGTACGAGACGTCGTTTCAGGAAAGTTTTCGTATCATAATGAATAGGGAATTGTAAATAACTGGACGCCACAACAAACAAAGGGACACAGGCTCGCACTAAACAATCTATAAATGCAACCCACCAAGCATCACCTTCTGTCAATACTTGTGTTCCTTCACCACCTAAATAGAATGGTTCGGTGCTATGGACCATGATCACCATGAAACAAGCGCTTATGCGCATCCAATCAATCCATATTTCTCTTTTCTCCAGCATCGTGTTTTATATTTGTTTTATTCTTAAAGGATTATAAGAGACGTCTGTGTCAAAGACATCGGCATTATCGTTGTGCTTCACCCATCGCACTATCTTAGATGTGAATGGCAATACTAACATCTCATACAGAGTCTTCAGCACTACTTGTATCAGCATTACCTTTACAAGTTCTGTCCACGCCATCACTCCACCAAATGCAAGGGGAAAAAAAATCACACTGTCTAAACTCTCTCCTACTATGGTAGAACAGATTGCTCGTAATCCAAAACGCTTACCTCCATCACGTATCTTCATGCGGCTCATCACGTAGGCATTAGCGAAGCTACCTACGAGAAAAGCAACCATACTGGCCACTACCATGCTTGGGGCAAAAGCGAAGATAAAATTGAAATGTGGGGCACCTTCCCAATAACCAGGAGACGGAAGCAAGGTCGCTAACCACCCAACAAGGACAACAAACAAATTCATGAGAAAGCCAAACCATATTATGAAACGAGCTTTCTTAAATCCCCATACCTCCGATATGCAGTCGTTGATGATATAAGATATTGGAAAAATCAATAATCCACCTGTCAGTGTCAATGGTCCGGCATCAATCACTTTCATCTCAAGCAGGTTAGATGCTATAAGACAGACGCAAAAGATGACGCCCATCACAAACAAGGATGTAGATAAATTTGATTTCATAGTTCTTACAGATTCCAATCAGATAGGGTGAAGGATGATTCTACGGTTGTTTCTATGTCGTCTGGTAGGTTATGAAAAAAGTCAATACCTGTGTTCTCCTCTAACTGGTCAATAGATATCACTGACGCTTGGAGTTCTGAGGTGGTTGCCTTACTACTACTCTCGTTGTGTTCCACCCAGAATGCCATTGCGCTGTATTTACCATTTTTCACTTTTAACAGAGCAATGTAATAATACTTAGGAATGACCATCAACTTACCGGCACTGCTTGTGGCGGTGCCAATTGTCTCATCGATTGTACCACCTTTCACAACATATAGAGTGTCTGAAAATGTGGTATTACGTCCAAGACTCTGTACGTGACTCTCGAATGTAGTCCAATAATAACTGTTAAAGTCCGAATTCATTGGAGACATATTGGTCATATAGAAGGTTTGATCATTGCATTCTTGAGTGTATCTACGATCGTGCGAGGCACATAGATGTCCTCTCACACCACCCTTGTATGTCCCTGTACCTTGCCAATACTGTGATGGCAACTTAGGGTCATCATACCATGTTGTACCGCGTGTGGAGTTTATCCCACGAGTTTGAGCATCAAAACGAAAAGCAATCCATCTTGAATGATTCTTTGTCACATCGTATTCCAGACAATACGTCATTACTGAGTCATTTGCTATCTGAGTAGAGTGTTGTATGAAATACACATTCTCCGAATCAGAGAGTGCTGGCGTTTCTATCTTTTGCTTACAGGTTTCTTCCCATGACGTTGTCGTTGTGTCTTGTGGGGTGTCGGTGACTTCATTTATATAAAAATTCTTCAATTCCCATGTAGTCGAATAGGATTGTGGAGCATAAAACCATAGTGCTATGTGAATATTATTTTGTCCAACAAACTCCTTAGGCAATTCTATATCGCCTGAAGGATATAATGTCCAATCGGTATAGGGTGATTGTTCTGGCACCCAATCAATAGCAGTCCATGTGGCATCAGAAAAATGTTCTACGTTGCCGTCATAATTTTTTGACACGTAAATTTTGTGATATTGATCCCAATCGATAATCCCTGATGAATAGCGCAATGTGTAGTTAAAACCTAATACCACACTATTTCCACTGACCTTTGTACAAAAACCTGGAGATATATAATACCCTTCTACCTCTTTATTGGATTTAGTGGTCTGTCCGTCCCATTTCTGATAGCCTGTTGCTTGAAGATATGAATAGCCAGGTATCCATGGGTCATCATCAGTCACTGGATTGGTAGTCCAATCTGTTCGTATGTTAGTACTTTCATAAGGCAGTGCTAAACCTGGATCTTGAATGACTTCCTCATCATAGAATTCAATACTGTTAATGCTATCTACATCCATCTCCATCACACCATTATTCACAGTGTTAATCTTCATCTTGTGAACAATGGTTTGAGATTGAGTCAAAATGCAACAGTGAAAAAGTACAAGTACTAAAAAATTTTTTTTATTCATCGTTTTATAATCTACTTTAGCAATTTTTGAAATTTCATTCAGAAAACTCTTTTATGCGTTGTTCGTTGGTCAGAGGACAAATGAGCAATGTGTTATCTTTCTCTGCGATAATATAATTGTCCAGTCCATCAATCACTACTCGTTTTTCATCAGATGTATGAATGATGCAATTCTTACTGTCATAGGTCTCTATTCTATTACCGACTTTTGCATTTCCGTCTGTATCTTTGTCCAACAATGTATATAATGAACCATACGTACCTACATCGCTCCATCCAAAATCTGACGGCATCACGTACACCTCTTCTGCATTTTCTAAGATGGCATAATCCACGGATATGTTAGGGCATGTTGGGAAAAGTTCATTTACCTGTGCTTGTTCATCTGACGTTCCTAACATAGGTAAAAGTTCATCGAACACTTTAGCAATGTCTGGTTGAAAGACACGCATATTAGATATGATGGTCTCTGCACGCCATAAAAATATACCTGCATTCCATAAGTAATCGTGTCGTTTCACATAGCCTTCTGCTGTGGTGAGATCGGGTTTCTCCTTAAAGGCACTCACCCCGTAGATATTACTATTTAAGTGAGACGGACGAGAATAATCTGTTTGTATATATCCATACCCTGTCTCAGGACGAGTAGGTTTCATCCCGAGCGTGAGGATAGCATCACTCTCTGCCGTGAATTCTAAAGACTCCTTCACCACGCGTTGGAATTCCAACACATCCGTGATAAGATGATCACTTGGGCTCACAACCAAGTTGGCTTTTGGGTCTTTCTTTTTTATTCGCCAACTGACATAGGCTATGCAAGGGGCAGTATTGCGACGACAAGGTTCAAGTAATATGTTTTCCCGCGGAATATCTGGGAGTTGTTCGCACACCAAATCGAAATACTGCACACTCGTAACCACCCACACATTATCTGGTGTTATCAACCCTTTGAAACGATCATATGTCATCTGCAAGAAGGTCCTTCCACAACCCATTATGTCAATGAATTGCTTGGGATATTGTGGAGTACTCATTGGCCAAAAACGACTGCCAACACCACCTGCCATAATTACAAGATGATTCATATATAGTTTTTTTTATTACGTTTTTATTTAACAGACTTTCTCACACTGCAATATAAAGCATACAACAACACTACAACAAAGCAAATCAGAGGAATACCATATGATGTGTAGATATCTGTTCTGTCACTGACCAATGCTTGGACAGGAGTCATGACTGCACCACCCAATATTGCCATGATAAGTCCACTTGCTCCTATCTTAACATCACTAGGTGTCTCACTTGTTGCTATTGATCCTAATGCTTCACCATAAATAGTTGGGAACATTAAAGACATAAAGAACGAAATCAAGATGAGTGGTACTACCATACCCATACCATTACCTTGTCCAAATATCACTCCTAAGGTGGCAAGGATAGACATCATCGAGCCGAAGATAAGCAAATATGTTGGACGTATCCATCTCATCAATGCTGTGTAGATAAAACGTGAAAGACAGAATCCTATAATGGTTATGAGATAGATTGTAGCAGCATCAGCTTCTACTACTCCCAACTCTTGCATGACGATGCGGATAGTAAATGACCACACACCAATCTGAGCACCTACATAGAAGAACTGTGCTATCACACCTAAGCTATATTTTTTGTTTTTAAAGAGACGTACAAAAGTGCTTAAAAGACTATCATCCACACCCGTATCACGTCCTTCCGGCATATGGGAGAAAATCATAACGAGCATTATAAACAACAACACAACTCCGACAGCAGCATAAGTCTCGGAGATGGAATTCAAAGATATATCACGCAATATGAAATACTTGCTTATGAGAATTCCCATTATAGAACCAACGGGGTTAAATGCTTGGGCTATATTCAGTCGACGTGTAGCTGTCTCTGCCGATCCCATTGACATGATATATGGATTGGCAGTCGTTTCTAATATACTGCAACCAGAAGCCATCACATAGATTGCAAACAAATAGAACACATAAGACTCTGCCATTGCTGCAGGGAGGAATAATATTGCTCCAGTTGCGTATAAGATCAGTCCCAACACAACTCCTCGCTTATAGGAGTATTTACGAATAAAGATTGCTGCTGGTAAGGCTATAACAAAATATGCACCATAAAATGCAGATTCTATAAAGGAGGTCTCCGTATCACTCATCGTCATGATTTTTTTGAACGCACAGAGCAACGTCTCCGTCATGTTACCTGCAAGACCCCATAATAAGAATAATGAAGTTACCAAAACAAAGGGTAAAAAGTAGTTTCTTTCAATTGTTTTCATCTTGTCCAATAAATAGCGTTTACAGAGACAAAGGTACTAAAAAAATTTGACAGAACAATTTTTTTTAGTAATTTTGTAACATCATTTAAACTTTATTAATAACTAACACAAAAACGTATGAAGAAAATTTTTACTCTTTTGCTTCTCGTGACAGTAACATTATGCGCTTCTGCACAGAAGAAAACAACTAAGTTATTATCTCCGACTGTTTTTCGTGCAATGAAAACTGCCGTAGTGAAGACTGGTGAGAACTTAATTACCAACGGCACTTTTGAGGCGTGGACATCTGACTCTCAACCAACGGGTTGGGACGGTTGGCAGATAACCGAACAAGGAAACACCGGTGGTGCCACTCTCTCAAAGTCAACTGATGCTCACAGTGGTAGTTATTCTTGTCAAGTGGCACACGCATCAAGCAACAAGCGTTTGTCAACCGCACAAATCAACCTTCAGGCAGGCAGTTACACAGTGTCTTTCTATGCAAAGGCTGCTACTTCTGCAGGAGCAGACATCAAACCAGGGTATGCTACTCTCTCATCAAGCAACGCCAACTATAATTATGGTGATTACGCAAGCAGTGCACTCACTCTCGGCACTTCCTGGCAACAAGTATCTTATGACTTCACTCTGGAAACAGCACAAGATGTTGCTATCGTCATAATGAACTATAAGAATGGCGCTGGCGACTTCCTAATTGATGACGTAACACTCACTCTTGGTGAAGGTGGTGGAAGTGACGAAGGTGGAGAAGAAGGAGAAGGTGAAGGCGAAACTGAAACTCTCGAATATGATTGCAGCACAGCAAACTTCTCTCAGAATTTTGGTACTGACGAGACTCTTCTCGACAACACTTACTTCGAGGATTACGGTGTAGTATATATCGATGCAGAGAATGATGATTATGCACTTGGTCTTGAATTTAACATTGATGCGTTAGATGATACTTCTATCATACCTGCAGGTACTTACCAATTTGCTACTACTTATGCTGCAGGTACTGTAAGTGCTTCAACAGGTGTAGATAGCGATGGCTATATCACATACTCTTATGCTGCATCATTGGATTCAGATGGTTACGTTGATGATGTCTGGTACATTGTCAGTGGTACAGCTACTGTCAGCTATGCAAATGATGTTTTGACTATCGTTGTAAATGGAAAGAACTCATACGGCAAGACCATCAAGAGCACCATCACTTGCAATGCCGAAAACAGTGGTGGCAGTGAGGGTGGTTCAGAACTCTATTCTATCGACTTCACAAGCGATCAAGGAGAATGGACTATTGAAAACAAGACTATCCCAACAGGGTTGACTTATGTGTGGAAACAAGACACAACCTATGGTATGAAGGCAAGTGCTTACCTTAAGAGCACATCTTATGAGGCAGAATCATGGCTCATCTCTCCAACTATTGACTTGACTGACGCAGAGGATCCTACCCTCTCTTTCTCACAAGCTCTTAATAAGGGTACTAACGAGGTTGTAGCTGTACTCGTATCTGAAGATGGCAACACATGGAACGAATTGGATATAGAAGACTGGCCTGCAGGTACTGACTGGAATTTCATCACTTCAACGGTAAGCCTCAACGAATATGCTGGAACAGAAATACAACTCGCATTCAAATATGCTAGCACAACAAGCAACTGCCCTACTTGGGAGATCAAAACACTTGAAATCACTGATGCTGAAAGCGAAGATGATCCGTTTGAATATGATGAGAGCGAAAGCGACTTTGATGCAACATTCGTGTATGGAACAGATGAGATCGTAATCTACACGGATTACCTCGCTGATTACGGAGTCGTTGACCTTGAGGGTATGACTGCTGATGGTGAGAAATATGTTGACATCGAATTTAACCTCACTGCTACAGATGCAGAGACAATCTTGCCTGTAGGTACATACCCAATCAACAACACCGCTACTGCTGGAACAGTGACTGCTTCTGAAGGATTCTATTTCATCTATGACCTGCCTACTTTCGCTTATGCTGATCCTGAAGTAGAAGAATATGAAGGTGAAGAGTACATATACTATAACAAAGTGTGGTACGTAGTAGGTGGTAACGTAGTAGTTGCAAAGGCTGGTGATAAAGTAAATGTAACTCTCAATGGTACTAACTCTTTAGGTCGCACAGTGCAGATGACATTCACAGGTATCGACCCTGTTAGCGTTGAAGAGATTATGGTCACTCCACAGACAGAGACATTCAACTCTATTTACAACATCTCTGGACAGAAGATTGACAATAATTACAAGGGTATCATCATCAAGAATGGTAAAAAAGAATTTAGAAAATAAATTTCATTTGAAACAATTCAGTATCTCACATGATGACTGTGGTCTTCGCGTAGGTACTGATGCTATACTTTTAGGAAGTTGGGTGGCATCGCTACCCAACTTTTTTTCCAAACAACCAACTGGGGTATTAGATGTCGGCTGTGGGAGTGGAATCCTTACACTTATGATGGCACAAGCATTTGTTCAGGCTGAGGTATATGCTATTGAGATAGATGGGAGAAGTGGTGCACAGGCACAAAAGAACTTCACTGCGTCACCATTTTCTCAACGAATCAAACTACTCATTGATGACTTCACACAATACAGATTTAGCAGACAGTTTGATTTAATAATATCTAACCCTCCTTATTTTGATGAGAAACCTCATAAGGGTATAGAGCGTAAAGAAACTGCAGATGCGCCAAACATCTCAAGACAAACTGCACGTGAGACAATCTGCCTAAACTACGAACAACTCATACATAAGACATCTCAACTGCTGACAACCGATGGTTACTTCGCTGTTGTATTACCTTATGATAAAGCACTGCAATTCATTGGTACGTGTGCAGAAAATGAATTATACCTTGCTTATCGCACCGACATAAAGACTACAACACGTAAGACGACGAAGAGAGTATTGTTGGCATTCTGCCGAACAATATCACCTACACGCCACGAAACGCTCATTCTACAAGATAGTAATGGTAAAAAGAGTGAAGCGTTTTGCCAACTTACCTGTGACTTTCTACTTTAAATATTAAGAACCATACCATCATACGCAAGATGGATGTGTGGAGGTAATAAGGAGTCTTCCTCTGCATGCGGAAGACAATAATGGGACATGTGTATGAAGTATGTTTCATCTGCACCTACTTTCTGTGCAAAATCAACACTTTCTTCTGTGGTCATGTGAGACGGGTGATGACGATGGTGAAGTGCATTACAGATAAGTATTTTGGTACCTTCTACATATTGCATCTCCCCAGGTGGCAACGAACTCATGTCTGTGATATATGTTAAATCACCTATGCGAAAACCTGTTATAGGTAACTTACCATGCATAACGCGGAAAGGAATTATCTTAGTATTTCCTATACATAATGGCTCATGAAGAGAGAAAGGGCGCAAATCTAATGTTGGGACTCCAAGATAGCGTTTTTCTGGTGGTGTGAAGCAATATGGCAAGCGTGCTATCAACTGTTCAATGCAGTGCTCTTCTGCATAAATAGGCATAGAAAAAAGCGATACAGGACGTAGGTCATCTAAACCACCGATGTGGTCATAATGATGATGTGTCAGGATAATGGCATCTATTAATTTGCTCGTAGATGATAACGATTGCTGATATCTCAAAAATTGTTCACGGAAATCTGGACCACAGTCAATCAATATGTGTTTGTCATCATCTGTTTCTATTATAGCAGAAGTACGCAATCGCTTATCTCGCGGGTCAGTAGAACGGCATGTTCTACATCTACAACCTACTTGTGGCACTCCACCACTTGTTCCTGAACCAAGAATCGTTACTTTCATTTTTATATAAAATTCACTTCAGGATGAATCTCTATACCAAATTTTTGTTTCACGTCTTTCTGTATTGATTCACTTAACTTCACTATATCTTCACCTTTAGCATCACCTAAATTCACTAATACGAGTGCTTGTTTAGCGTACACCCCTGCCCTGCCTAGTGTCTTACCTTTCCATCCACATTGCTCAATCATCCATCCTGCAGGAATCTTTACTCCTCCATCCTGGTTGTAGTGTGGCATCTCTGGATATCGTTGCAATAAAGACGCAGCAACCTCTTTACTCACTATCGGATTCATGAAGAACGAACCTGCACTCCCAAGTTCCTCCACTTTCGGGAGTTTGGAATTACGTATCTCTATCACTTTCTGACGGACCGTGGCTGGAGAGATGGTGCCAACATTGTTAAAGTTTTCTTTTAATTTTCCATATTCCAATTTCGGAGAAAAGACTTTACTTAAACGAAAAACAACACTACATATAGCACATTGTCCTACCCAATCAGTTTTAAAAATGCTGGTGCGATAGCCATACTTCAGTTCTGTAACAGCCTTATGTAGGATTTGTTTCGTTGGGATGTGATAAAACTCTACACTGTGTATTATATCTTTTGCTTCCACGCCGTAGGCTCCTATATTCTGTACAGCAGCGGCCCCTACTTCGCCAGGAATAAGTGATAAATTCTCCAATCCACTCCACCCTCTCAATACAGCATACTCAACGAAATCATCCCAAATCTCCCCTGCACCAACACGCACATCTACATAGTCGTCTGTCTCTTCATCAATATTGATTCCAGTAATGCCACAATGTACTATTGTACCTTCGTAGTCTTTCGTAAACAATAAGTTGCTTCCACGTCCGACAAACAAATATGGTTTTGCAAAATTCAATTGCAGAAGGTCGTCTGGTGATTCATACTCCACAAAGGATTTTGTCTTCACATCAAGACCAAAGGTATTGAAAGATTTCAAACTAAAATCATCATATTTTCTCATACATCAATTTCATTTAGTTTCCATGCACCTTTTTCCTTTGCAAAACGCATGATAATGGTGTTACCATTACAGAATTCTTGAAGGAGTAAATTCTTCGTATCACTACTTTTCATATTTTGGCCAAAGTCGATTGATACAATATCACCAGTTAACATTGGAAGATCATTCTCTTGAACAAAATCTGCCCACTCGCTCACACTGATTTCACGACACCCATCACCACTTTCTGCATCTTCTTCACTCTCCTCACTCTGCGATACCATAAAGAGAATCGGGTCGTGTAATGATGATGTCTGTATGGAAAAGTCTGTAGCAAAATCCCGATAGAACAAAAAGAAATCCCTGTTGTCACGCTCCACCTTAGCATCGTCATCCACCTCTGTTAACATCCATTTATTTGTCTCAGGTAGTTTTTTGAATACATATCTGTCAACATCACCATACATAGTTATCCACGAGACACTCACCTCTTGCAGGCTGGTATCATTCTGCATGGCCAACTGATGATCGTCCGTATAAATGACTGTATAAAATTCTTGGGTATTAAATCGTTTAGCAATACCTTTTGTTTCACTTTTTATTGCCTTGCCAATCCTTTCTTTCTGGAAATTCTCATCTGTCAGGA
>R20__coassemble_708_pt1 | contig 22988 bp, 15 predicted proteins | sample R20__metabat2_high_PE_015 | metagenome-assembled genome bin R20 | reverse complement strand
GGAATGTGGAGATGCTGGTGTACCTTCTGTATTGAAACCTGCTTCACCTGAAGGAATTGCCTTAATGAAATTGGCATATAAAATAACTACTGTAAAATTAACTAACTCCTAAATAAATAATGCAACCATTAGCAGAAAGGATGCGTCCACAGACGCTTAACGACTTTGTAGGACAGAAACATCTTGTTGGAGACACTGCGGTCATAAGTCGCATGTTGCAACAACAACGTGTTTCATCTTTTATCCTATGGGGACCTCCGGGTGTGGGTAAAACGACACTTGCACATATAGTGGCAAAGACTTTAGAAGTTCCGTTTTTCTCGTTATCTGCCGTGACGAGTGGTGTTAAGGATGTACGTGATGTGATAGAGAAAGCACGTAGTTCACGATTTTTTTCTCAGAATAGTCCAATACTTTTTATTGACGAAATACATCGTTTTTCCAAATCGCAGCAAGATTCCTTACTTGGTGCGGTGGAACAAGGCGTAATAACCCTTATTGGCGCAACAACAGAGAATCCGTCATTTGAAGTGATACGTCCATTGTTGAGCCGTTGCCAGGTGTATGTTTTGAATTCATTGTCTAAAGAGGACTTAGAGTTATTGCAAGAGCGTGCACTCATACTTTTAAATGAGCATAGAAAAGAAGATAAGATAGAGGTAAAAGAAAATACAGCCCTGATTCGTTATTCTGGAGGTGATGCACGTAAGTTTCTCAATATACTTGAACTCGTGTCAAACGAGACCAATGTAATAACAGATGAAGCAGTGACAAAGTCGTTGCAACAAAACCCTTTAGCTTATGACAAGGATGGCGAGATGCATTATGATTTAATATCTGCTTTTATAAAGAGTGTACGAGGTAGTGATCCTGATGCAGCAATTTATTATTTGGCAAGAATGATAGAGGGTGGTGAGATGCCAGAGTTTATAGCTCGTCGATTATGTATCCTTGCTGCAGAAGATATTGGTTTGGCAAATCCTAATGCTTTACTACTCGCTAATGCAACATTTGATATCATACATAAGATAGGATGGCCAGAGGGGCGCATTCCTCTCGCAGAGTGTACGATTTATCTTGCGAATAGTCCCAAAAGTAATTCTGCATATATGGCGATTGATAACGCTCTCGCTTATGTGCGTGAAACGGGGAACTTACCAGTACCACTTCATCTGCGTAATGCACCAACTAAACTGATGGAAGAATTGGGTTACAAGAAAGGATATAAGTATGCTCACGATTATGAAGGTAATTTTGTGAAACAACAATTTCTGCCAGATGAGGCTATAAATGCAAATGTTCATTTTTGGCAGTCACAAAACAATCCTCAAGAACAGAAAATGCAAGAACGACTTGATTCACTTTGGAAAAATGAAAGGTAAATTGCAGAAATTTGCAGATATGTCTGCCAACCCATTAGTGGTTGAGTATCCATGGAAACGACTTCAAGAGGAACCATGTGTTCTTCGTGGTAATTGGCATAATGACTTCTTTCACAATGACCATCCCATCACTTTGGAGTTGGGCTGTGGGCGGGGAGAATATGCTATAGGGTTGGGTAAGACATACCCCGATAGGAACTTCATAGGTGTTGATATCAAGGGAGCACGAATGTGGCATGGAGCTATGACTGCAATGAAAGAGAGTATGAAGAATGTTGGATTCTTGCGTACTAATATAGAGTGTATAGATAAGATTTTTGCTGAGAATGAAGTAGATGAGATATGGCTTACCTTCAGTGATCCGCAGATGAAAAAAGCTACGAAACGTCTTACCTCAACATATTTCTTAGAACGCTATCGTCATTTTCTAAAGGATGGTGGATTGATACATCTAAAAACAGATAGTAAATTCCTTTATACTTATACCAAGATAACGGCGGAGCATAATCATTTAGAAATAATGGCATGTACAGAGGATTTATATAATGAAAGTACTTTTACGCCTCATCTTTCATCTCTTAGATCTATCCGTACATATTATGAGCAGATGTGGCTTGATAAGGGCATTGCTATTAAATATCTTGGCTTTCGTCTGCCACATGATAGCATATTGGAGGAAAGTGGTGTGGAGATACCTATGGATAATTACCGTTCCTACGACCATGAATTTGTGAAGGAACTGAAGACAGCAAAATAAATATCCCTTATTTTATTTTGTTTTCCTCATAGGTTTCCCAAAGAAAAATCCATGTTGATGTTTTTTTTCTGACAAAGATTTGGCTGAATAAATCATGTCGCCGGTGTAAGGATTAATGCCCGTGTAATACATTTCCGTACTGAGTGTCATTGGTGTAGGTGTGAATTCTTGCACTTGTTCCAGATGTAGTCCCAGTTGTCGTGTTTTTTGTGATAGAACTATCATATCTTGCTCAGTGCATCCAGGGTGTGCACTTATGAAATAAGGAATGATTTGTTGCTTCAAATGAGCTCTATGACAAGTGCTATCAAATATTTTTTTGAAATCGTAGAATAATTCGAATGGTGGCTTTCTCATTAAGTTAAGCACACTCTCTTCTGTGTGTTCTGGAGCTACTTTCAGTCGCCCACTCACATGATATCTAATGAGTTGATCCGCATATTTTCTTCCTGCTATACGATCGCTCATAACTAAGTCATATCTCACTCCACTCCCGACACAGCACTTCTTTACCTTTTGCATCTTGGCAATACTCCGATAGATATCAATCAGTTGTGTGTGGTCATTCTGTAGATTCTTACATACTGTTGGATGTAGGCATGAAGGGCGTTTACAACGTTTACAAATCTCTTGATTCCGTCCGTGCATACCATACATATTAGCACTTGGTCCACCCATATCGCTGATGTATCCTTTAAAATCAGGCATAGCAACCACTTTCCTTGCTTCTCTCATGATACTTTCCTTACTCCGGGAAGAGATGAACTTCCCCTGGTGTGCAGAGATAGTGCAGAATGCACAACCTCCAAAACAACCTCTATGAAGGGTGATAGAGTGACGAATCATATCATAGGCAGGAATGCGTTTGTCCTTGTATTTAGGATGTGGAAGTCTGGTATAAGGTAAGTCATAGATGTTGTCTAATTCCTTTGTGGAGAGAGGAGGATAGGGCGGGTTGACTACTACATAATTTTTCTCACTTCGTCGTGTATCATATTTTGTTTCTTGAACTAATATGCGAGCCGTATAACGATTTGATTCGCCTTCAATTTTCATGAAGTTTTCCGACTGTTTTAATTTACTCTTTACACATTCGTTATGTGGGTGTAACACTACCACATTATCACCATCAGGAGGTGTGGCTGTTATGTAGGCAGTTTGTAGAATGTCAGTCATATTTGTCTTTCCCTCGGTATAGTGATGAGCAATTTCTACAATAGGTTTTTCCCCCATTCCATACACAAGTAGGTCTGCACCACTATCAGCCAAGATAGATGGACGTAGTTCATTTTGCCAATAATCATAATGAGTGAGACGTCTCATACTTGCTTCTACTCCTCCTATGATAACTGGTGTGTCAGGATATAACTCTTTAAGAATTTGTGTATATACAATAGTCGGATATTCCGGACACTTATCTATGCGGCCGTCAGGAGTATATGCGTCTTCACTTCGGAGTCGTTTGTTTGCGGTATATTTTTTCACCATACTATCCATGCTACCTGGAGAGATGGCAAAGAACAAACGTGGTGCACCTAGTTTCTTGAAATCTCTTAGGTCACCATGCCAATCAGGTTGTGGCACCACAGCCACATTATATCCTTCATGTTCCAACACTCGACCAATCACGGCAGTAGCAAACGAAGGGTGGTCTATATATGCATCACCTGAGAAGATGATCACATCAATATGATCCCATCCCAGTCGTTCTACTTCTTTCTTTGTTGTAGGAAGAAACATATCACTCATTGATGAAATTAATTGTCTGATAGTTATTAAGATTTATTTTGCCAGTTTTGACTGCACTGACATCTGCAGAGGAGAATGACATCTCTTCCGCTTCCAATAGTTTTATTATTCTTGGGTAAATGTTGTCTTTATTGTTTCCTTTGATAACTACTCCTTCTAATTCATTCCCACTATGACCTAATTCTTTATTATCTGAATATCCTCGTGCTGACTTTGCAAATACTTGTTGCGCTCCACAGAAACCAGCAAAATCTCCGTATTGGTGGCCTTTGTCTGTGTTTATATCAAACCCTTGTGAGTAACTGTCATTTATTTCTACAGGTCCCGAGAGTGTGGTTGCATCTACAAGAAGTGTTTCGTTGGTGTTGTAGGGTGATATATATGCTGAAAGTGTTGTTGATGGAAAACTGATGCCACCATTATTCATAGCAACGACTTTGTATGAATAAACATGACCTTTAGTTTGTTTCAAAGTGCATGTTGTGTTATTAACTACTTTTCCATTATCAAACCCTGCACTGTCTATTCTAGTATAGACTATATATTTCTCAGCTTGAGCTGTTGGTTCATCTTTGTCGTAAGTGTCTTCCCAATACAAACATGCTTCGTTATGTTTTGTGTTGAGCACTACTTGAAAATGTTTTACTGGTAATGGTTGTATAACATATTTTCGTTTATGTGTAGTAGCTACGTATTTCACGATAGATTTATATATACTCCTGCACAGGTCAAATTTGAATTGTGGATTATATGCCAATCTCATGTCTGTAAAGTTCTGATGTGAGAACATTTCAACAATCACACTTGGAACATCTGGCTCTCTCGTTTCGCAGTAGTTTTTGTCCCATATATCACGGACTGCCCATCCATATTGTTTTAAGTCTGTATGTAGGTTATGAAGAATAATGCTTGCCAGGTCATAATTGGCTAATCTGCTGATGCCACCTGCGTTAGTGGTAGCATTTGTGAGTTTATTGGTTGTGCTGCAGATGGTTAGAGAACCATATATGCTGTCTTCCTTTGAGCATCCGGCATCGCTATGAAAGGCAAGAGAAAGCTCAAAAGGTACTTTTCTACCATTCCTATGAGGTGCAAAGACAGAACCTCCACACAATTCGTTTATAGCAGCTGTGCGTGCATATAAGTCATCGCTATAATCATCTTTACCGTGAAAATGATTATAAACACCTGTACCAAATCCACCCCATTGTACACTATACCTCGCAGCTTCTGCCCACCGAGGTAGTCCACTGAGTCCTGCACCTTCTCTGGATATATTACCCATACCACCACCAAATCTAACAGCATCGGCAGTGACCACGCCTTCTTTTTTACTATAGTTAGATAGTTCTACGCACCCATTAAAACTTTCCCCTTTTTCAAATTCAAATTGTCCCAAATACACCCATGTGCCACCACCCATTTGTTGGTTGACCTCGAAATGTGATGTCCCACCCTTATGATGTACAGTGTATTTAGCTTTGTCAATACTATTTTTCAGTGTCTGATATGAAACATAAACAGCATATTTTCCTCTCTCTGGTATGTTGGGTACCCAGGTGATGGTAGAGATGTCTTTTGTACTTGATGTCGTAGTTGTCTGTCGAGCAGTACCATCTGTGAAAGGGTTGTTCCCATTGTAATACACTGAGCGTAGGTGTGCAAATCCTCGTTTTCCGGTGTCTTCCCAAGTGTGATCCTTAGTGGAGTGTTCCAAATATTTGCCAACACACAGACTGTCGTTATCTACAATCACTTCATTATTTTGCCAATCACGTTCTCTTGGGGTATAGACCACTGCTCCGGCATTCTCTAACATTGGAATGATGTATGGTATGACGAATGTCTGAGTCAAGAGGTCCTCTGTCGTACAAAATAATCTTGGCCGTTGCCACCACCAATCGTTATTTTTAGCATATCGTCCATGACTTTGCCACAGAGCAATGTGGGTGTTTTCCAATCCCATATTACTAGTGATATGTGAGGAGATATTTCGAACCCAAGGTTGGCCTTTGTACTTTTGTTGCCACATACGGTTTTCATCTTCATCAAGATGGTGCCTAAAGATATTAGGAACTAATTCCTCTATGCGATGATTATTTAGATAGATATTGACGGTGTGGTGTCGTAATGAATCTGGCAGTTGGGTTATGAAATAAGTGTGGATGCTGTCGCAGATTTCTTCAGTAAAATAAGAAGTCTTGTATTTGGGCTTTAGGTGAAGATTTATTTGGTTAAGTGTCTTGTTCATCCGGACATCTGCAAGGCGCGACAACAAAGCTAAAGAATCAGGTTCTCTTATAATGCTAATGGTCTCTGTAGAGTCAATAGCTAATGTGTCAGTATTGATAGAATCGGTCGTGAGAGAGTCGTTCATCTCTTGTGCGTCTGTGCCGAGTGCAGTCATCAGACTAGCCAATAGTGATAATATTAATCTACTGTGCTTCATAAGTCATGTGTTGGAACCCCACGAGTTTATCATATCGTGCACCAGGTTCACGGTGGTAAATATATATGTCGTATTCGTTTTCTGTCTGATGGAAATTACCTTCTATGATTCCCGGATTGCCAACTTCATTGTTTACCACCATGTATTGATAATTATATGATCCTTGTTTGAGTGGTAGCACCAATTCGTATTGATGGTCTATCTGATTGTAATCCATTTTGTACATACTGAAATAAGAATTCTCTGTGAGGTCTCCATTCAAGTACACATCACCCCCTGGCACAGGTGGGGTGTTTAAAGTGAAATGCGTCATGAAATAATCACTCTCTGAGTCGTTATCTATATTGTCATTATTTCTAACGTAAAATCGTCCGTCTTGATCTTGGTCGTACAAGTAGTTTATTCTCGCTTTGTCTGTTGATAGGTAAGCATGATAGTATGGCTTTTGGAATCGCATGCTGTCAACGTGCATAGTTGGAACATACTTGTTGAGTATTTCAAATCGACGGTATTCGTTCCCCGCATTGAATATGAGTTGTTGATTATGTTGATAGGTCATCTCATTCATTTTGACTGACGTAGGCATTATATCTGTCACACGTGTATCCCAGCGATGATTTTGTAAGATGACGGGACGGATTTCTGTTGTTGGGTTGCTGATGTAATAGTTAGGGAAATTCACGGAAAATGACACTTGCTGATGTGTGTCATAGGTGTCAATATCCGTATTGGCAGATATGTCAATATCTATCCCTACTCGTGGTTCTAAAACGCTGAAAAACACTTCAGCTACAGGTTCCTCATCACCATCTTCCATAATGTTGACTTTGTAGTTGCCACTTAATTTTAAGTTTATGTTTTTGTTGGGCAGGCAAAATGAATAGTGATTATACTCCATCTCGGTATTCATACTCTGTGTGTAATCCTCCAATCTATCCATCCCGTTGATGCCGTCCAGGTAGTCTCCTTCGTAGATATCCGACTCCTCCCAATTGGCATCACAATGCTTCACCACATACGTGTATCTCACATAGTTATGTTGTAGGTCGTCAAATGAAATCTCTACGAAGTGTCCACCACCTAAGGTCATCACTGGTGGTGTACCCCACTCACCATCCACTTTTACTTGTACTGTCTTGATGGTGTTGAGCAATGAACATGTGGTTTGTCCCATGACAGATATCCTCATCGTTTGAGTGAAATAGATGAGAAGCATCAGCATCAGAGTGAATACACATTTTTTCATACGCCAACCGCAGTCGTTATCGTTTTAGTCTTTTCTTACCACCGTCTATCACGATTCCCTTGTAATTGTCACCTACAGTTTGTCCTGATAGGTTGAAGAGTTGTGATAATTTCTTATCTGTCACAGGAGGTGTAACTATGTCGGTAGGGTCATTCTTTTTGAATACTGCGGCAGCAGCACCACGATCCGGACAATACTGATAGCAAGCAAAGATATTGTTATGAGCACCGTTGTAGTTAGGATTATAATGAATGACGTTACTTCTTGATTTACCTCGTGATTTCACTTTCAGCGTGTCATTATCTGTGATGATTTCCCACAGACCGTAGTCTCCAAAGTTTTCGCTTGTATAGTTTGTCCATACTGTGAGGTAATTGTTGTTGCTCTTGGTAGGATTACCACCGCTGGCCACGAGATACCACCCGTATGAATCCACGAAAGCAGGGTACCCATCATGCATCTCTACGGTGTAGATACACCCATCCTTACCATTCACGATGGTGTGGTCAACATTATATGTTCCACTCTCTGCCCATATATTGTTTTTTGCCTGTTCTTCATAGTATTCTCCCATCACCCATTTCTTCTCCGTGTCTCTCACACCAAACATAACCTCATCGCCGTCCCTTAGTTGTTCGCGACTTGTTATGAGTTTAAATATCTTTGTAGTGACATCTGGATTGTTGGGACTACCATTATCAGCATATACTGTTATGGTGTTGATATAAATGCCGTTTTCAGTACAGTTCACACTGAACGTTATATTCCCCGTCTCAGGTGTTTCATATATGATGATTGAGTCACGATTATACACTCCCGAACCAGTTGTCACAGGTTTATACACGTTGATGGTATCATGTCTCTCACCAACAGACAGAATGATTTCTCCTTTGCCCTTTGACGCGTTCTGACAAAAATTAACAATTATTTTTCTAACATTCTGAAAGGAAAGAACAGACGTAGCACCAGCTCCTGTTGTTCCAGTCTTGACACCTACGCCTGCTGAATAAAGTCGATTTTCGGCATCATATCTGCCAGCATTATAGTCAGACGCATCTTTATCAGATGTCCAACCATCAGTCTTACCGTCAGTTTTTATTGTTCCTACTTTCGTTTCCCATTTGGTACTTACAAACTCATACATGCTGTTAATGGCGAACAGGGAATTGTCAGTCTCACCCCATCCACCAAACGACCAACACGCAACTATAAAAAATATAATTTTTCTCATTTCAAATATTTTTTTCCATTACATATTACTACACCTTTATAATCGTTGCTCACTTTTTGTCCAGAGAGGTTGTAGCATCCATTCACATTATTTGATGTGTTTACGGTGTTTGTTTCGATATCGCTTTCCTGGGCGAGTTTATAAATACGTATCCAGTCAAACATAGCTTCGTAAGTGTGGTCAGCATCTCTGTTTTTTGCCCACACACCACTTCCTACACTTTGGTTTAATATCAGATAGAATGTGCGGTCAAATGGCCATTGTCCTTGACTAAGCATCTCTTCGTCTGTACTTTTCTTATAAGTAAATGCTAATTCTCCATCAACGTACCATTTTATTTTTTCGGCATCCCATTCCAGTCCAAAGATATGAAATACACCCTGTTCGCATTCTACGTTCTTTGTGCTTTGTGGATTACCAGTATTTCCCAAGACGTACGTCCATTCTGAGTGTACAGTATGCCATGCTCTATTCTCTGAGTCAATGGTTTCAAAGATATCTATCTCGCCAGAGTAAGGCCATCCTCCACGTGATGTGTCTTGTGGCATCATCCAAATGGCTGGGAAGTTGCCCGTCCACGGGTTGGTCAATGCCCGACACTCAACCTTACCATATTGAAACCAATACTTGTCCTTCGTCTGTATTCCTCCCGATAACATAGTCCTGTCATCATAGGTCTTGTCATAATTTGGGATAGTGCGACAGATGAGTTTTCCTTCTTTTATTGTCACCACGTCGGTTGTGTCACTCATATATCGTGCCCAAACAGCATTGGTCTTCGGACAGCGAGACCAATACAGTGTGTCTGGTTGTGAACCATCTTCTTGGTTGAATTCATCCTGGAATTCGATGATCCATTTCGCATCCGATGTCTTAGCGTACTGCCCCGTCATCAACACATCACCATTCACCGAATCGCCAGGCAAGTAAAACAACTGTCTTGAAGGGTGCACCTTGTATTCATTCCATTGTCTGTTACCTTTCACATATTGTGGACCATATAGATTATGTCCGTGTCTGACCGTAATGGAATCTATGGTATATCCACTGCATATAGGACTAGTCTTAAACCAAGAACCAGAGAATGGTGTGATGTATCGAGGCAATATGGTCCCGTCCTTATGGGTGATGTAACCATGCATGCAGTCTACATCAATCGTAGTGTTCGGTTTGCAGACGTTCAATAAGAAGTCAATGATTACTCCGTCGGTTGGTTGATCGCCATCCATCAATGTAGCACTTAACTGTTCTGCAGAGGTATTACCCGCTTTGTCCAATTTGACTCTACCTCTATACACACCGGGTGTTATGTCATTAAAGACAACAAACTCTGTGCCCGCCAGTCGTTCTCCTATTTTCACCTTCTCGGTACGTATCAAGGTACTGAAGCGTCCGTCTTGGTTAAAGTCAACATAAAGGTATGGCACGAGACTGGTCTCAGCAGAGTAGGAGAGAGTAGTGGTGATGGTGTCACCGATAAACACTCTCAACTCATTAGATATCTTATTTACGAAAGCATGTGTCAAATCCTCCTCAGAGAGGGTAAGCGTTGACTTAGGAGTGCTAACGCCTTTCATGGCGATTTTGTTAATCGTTCCCTCCGTACGGTTTTCTATCACCGCGTCGGTGTCATATTTCACGTTGTAGTCTTGTGCAGATATATTCAAATTGATTCCACACATCATCATCAACGAAGCTCCCAAGAACCGTTTATATAGTGATAGATGTCTATTCATATTTCGTGTTGTATAAAATCATGCAAAATTATAAAAAAAATTTGTCAATTCAAAAAAAAACACTAACTTTGTACCCGATTTATGTCGTAGAGGCTTGGTAAGAGATTCTGAAATATGAGTTCGCCTCGCGGTAAAACCCGTTATAAAACAAAACAAATGTACGTAATCGTAGAAATTAACGGTCAGCAGTTCAAGGCAGAAGAAGGCAAGCGTCTTTTTGTGCATCACATCCAGAACGCTGAAGCTCAGCAAACAGTTGAGTTTGAAAAAGTGTTATTAGTGGACAATGATGGTACTGTGACAGTGGGAACTCCAGTAGTCGAAGGTGCCAAGGTGGTTTGTGAAGTACTTACTCCACTCGTAAAGGGTGATAAAGTGCTTGTATTCCACAAGAAGCGTCGCAAGGGCTACAAGAAGCTCCGCGGTCATCGTCAGCAGTTCACAGAATTGGCAATCAAGAGTGTTGTCGCTTAAGTTTAACCCATTAAAAAAACAGAAGAAACATGGCACATAAAAAAGGTGTGGGTAGTTCAAAGAACGGCCGCGAGTCACACAGTAAACGACTCGGTGTTAAATTGTTTGGTGGTCAATTTGCTAAAGCTGGTAACATACTTGTACGTCAGCGTGGCACAGTTCATTATCCAGGCAAGAACGTAGGTATCGGATGTGATGATACTCTCTACGCACTTGTTGATGGTACGGTAACATTCCGCAAGGGACGCAAAAACCGCTCAACAGTTTCAATTGTCCCAGTACAAGCTGAAGCTTAAAAAAACAAGAGGACTTCCACACACGGAAGTCTTTTTTTTTTATCTATTAAAATCACACAGTCATAAACTACTTTTACAAGCAAAATTTTTTTTGCTTTATTTTTTTTTGTATCTTTGCAAACATATTATATATGTTTTTATGAAGAATATAAGAAACTTTTGTATTATAGCACATATTGACCATGGTAAATCCACATTGGCCGACCGACTCCTTGAACGCACAGACACCATCAAGGTGACGGAAGGTCAGATGCTTGATGATATGGACCTGGAGAAGGAACGTGGCATCACAATCAAGAGCCATGCTATACAGATGGAGTACGAGTTGGATGGTGAGAAGTACACACTGAATCTCATTGACACTCCAGGACACGTTGATTTCTCTTATGAGGTGTCTCGTAGTATTGCTGCGTGTGAGGGTGCACTGTTGGTGGTTGATGCGACACAAGGTGTGCAGGCACAGACCATCTCTAACCTATACATGGCGATTGAGCACGACCTTGAAATCATACCCGTCATCAACAAATGCGATATGCCTAATGCAATGCCAGAAGAAGTCGCTGATGAGATAATTGACTTGATCGGTTGTAAACAAGAAGATATAATCCTTGCATCTGGTAAAACGGGGCAGGGTGTAGATGATATATTACGAGCAGTGGTGGAACGTATTCCACATCCAGAGGGAAATGCTGAAGCACCTCTCCAAGCTCTTATCTTTGATTCAGTGTTCAATTCGTATAGAGGCATCATTGCTTACTTCAAGATAGAAAATGGAGTACTCAATGCAGGAGATAAGGTGAGGTTCATCAATACGAAGAAAGAATATGTGGCAGAAGAGATAGGCGTGTTGAAGATGGATATGTTACCACGGAAACAACTACGTACCGGTGATGTGGGCTATATTGTTTCAGGCATAAAGAACGCAGTTGAGGTGAAGGTGGGCGACACCATTACTACCGTCTCCAATACCGCAGAGAATGCAATAGCAGGATTTGAAGAGGTGAAGCCGATGGTGTTTGCAGGTGTTTATCCCATTGAGACAGAAGACTATGAGAACTTACGTGCTTCGTTAGAGAAACTGCAACTGAATGATGCCTCACTCACCTTCCAACATGAGAGCAGTGCCGCCTTGGGATTCGGTTTCCGTTGCGGTTTCTTGGGTTTGCTTCACATGGAGATCATACAAGAACGCTTAGACCGAGAGTTCAATATGAACGTAATCACTACGGTGCCAAACGTATCATATATGGTTTATGACAAACACGGAGAGGCAAAAGAGGTACATAACCCATCAAGCATGCCAGACCCCACACTCATCGACCATGTTGAAGAACCCTACATCCACGCAACGGTCATTACGACAGCCACCTACATTGGTCCCATCATGACACTCTGTCTGGGCAAACGTGGTGAGTTACAAAAGCAAGAGTTCATCGCGGGCAACCGCGTGGAGATACAATTCCTGATGCCACTCGGAGAGATAGTCATCGACTTCTATGATAAGCTGAAGAGCATCTCCCGAGGATATGCATCCTTTGATTATCACTCAGCAGGTTATCGCCCGTCAAAACTGGTGAAGTTAGACATACTTCTCAATGGTGAAAGTGTGGATGCATTATCCACTCTTACCCATGTAGATAATTCTGTGACCTTAGGGCGCAGAATGTGTGAACGCCTTAAAGAATTGTTGCCTCGTCAGCAATTCGACATAGCCATACAAGCAGCCATCGGTGGTAAGATAATAGCACGTGAGACGGTGAAGCAGGTACGTAAGGATGTGCTGGCAAAGTGCTACGGAGGTGATGTCACTCGTAAACGAAAACTGCTCGAAAAACAAAAAGCAGGAAAGAAACGCATGAAGCAGATAGGAAATGTGCAAGTGCCACAAAAGGCCTTCCTCGCAGTCTTGAAGCTGGATGATTAATGTAGTCTATAAAACAATAACAATATGAAACATCTTGGATTTTTTAGAATTATGATGTTGATGGCTCTCTCATTGACATCATTTAGTGATGGCACACAGAACTCTGACTCCACGCTACGTGCTAATCCAATCGATTTACAACAAGCACGTGTGTTAGCAAAACCATATATGATATCGGAGTTTGCAGAACCAGTCTTAGTGAAGAAGGCAGAGTACAAAGCAGACGTGCCTTCACGAGTGAAACGTCTCACAACGGAAGAGGTAGCTCCATATTATATCTTTTCTCGTGGTGCAAACCAAGGTTTTGTAATTGTCACTGGCGATGATGCTCTGCCAGGAGTGGTAGGCGTGACAGACTCAGGCGATTATGAAGAAGATAATATGCCTCCGTTCTTGAATTGGTATCTCGAGAAATGTGCACGTCTCGTTGAGGCTGCACAACAAGCAGGCGCAAAACGTACCTCACGACCAAAGACCGTGACAGGTAGAGTGGATGTATCACCACTGATTAAAGACAAGTGGGGACAGAGTTGGCCATATAATGCTTACTGCCCACAACTGACTGATGGCAGTGGCAATAATGCGGTGTCAGGATGTGTGGCTACGGCAGCATCAATGGTGGCACACTATTGGTATAAAGATGCTCAGCACGAAACACTGAAGGCTATAGAGAAATATAAAGGTGGAGAGAACTCTGGTTATACTCGTGCGTGGCCTAAGGGAACTATAATAAACTGGGACTTGATTAAGACTAAATACACATCATCAGATCTTGATGCATATGTTGATGCTGTCGCTACTCTCGTGGCTGTCATTGGTAACGGTGCAGGACTGAACTACGGAACGACCACAGGTGGTAACATACACAAATGTGAGAGCGTGTTCAGTGACGTGCTTGGCCTCGAAGGAGGAACAGAGCATTGGCTCTCAGGCATAGTCTATACAGAATGGTCAAAGATGCTGTATGAACAACTCATCGCAGGACATCCTATGACTTATGCTGGTTGGACAGAAGACATGAGTGCAGGACATGCTGTAGTGTGTGATGGCTATACTGCATCAAACGACCGTTTCCACATCAATATGGGATGGGGTGGCGGTGGTGATGGCTACTTCAACCTAGCACTCGGAGCAGAAGACTCATGGGGATATAATGGCGGAGAAGAAGAAGCGGTCACAGGCATTGGCGCCATGAAACAAAATATGACCGTGACGATAGAGAAACCTATAAAAGTGTACAAGAACACAGTGAATAACATAAAGGTGTATGTGGAAAACAACGGCACACTAGACTATTCAGGACTCTATCTGTATGGTAATGCTACAGGACGTACTCCTTCCAGCACAGCAAAACCAAACTCAAGCGACGAAACTACCATAATACCAAATGATGGTACTTCCACCGCTGTGCGATTTACTATAAAGCCAACAGCCAACAAGTACTATCTCTACGTGATGGACGCAAATAAAAACATATATGCGACGCTGAAGCTAGAGGCAGAAGACTGTGACTTCGACCTACAACTCAAGGGAATGAAGATAGATGGTAGCAGTGACATGCAGGGCGATTATAATGTCGTTTACAGCACGAAAGCAAACTTGCCTATAACCGTAGCGAATAAATCATCCGTGCCATACGATGGAAACCTGCGCGTTGATATCTATGGAAGTAGTGATGGTGGAGAGAATTTCTCGTTGACAGGCTCGAAGACCGTCAAACTCTCTGTACCTGCAAATGACGTGGCAGACGCAGAACTGAGCATACTCTCATCTGCGGCTTGCCCAATAAAGACCGACACACTCTATTATGCACACCTGAAACTCGAAACGACGGGTGGTGATGTGATAGCAGTGGATGAAGGCGTAGATACCATCGTGCGATTTGTCGTTAAGGGTACCGACCTACAAGTTACATCAACAGATGACGCAGACTATCTACATCTATCCGGACATTGGGATTATAACGAGTTCTTGACACTTGCTAAGAAGGCAGCGAATAAGAATGCAAAAGGCTATGATCTCACAGAGGTACAGAGCTTAGGAAATGTGGGTGTTGCACCACTCAATCCAAATGCTATTTATTATGTGACAACAGCTCAGGCAGAGACAGCGCAGGGAGATAACCTCGTTACCACTGACGGCCAATGTAAGAGTCTGCGCCTTGAGGCTGGATATGATTTCCTACCAAAGGCAGACTTTAAGGCAGAGACAGCAACCGTCGTCATCAACCAAGATAACAATAAGTGGAGGCTCTTCACAGCGCCTTGCACCCTCAATGTGCCACAAGGTATGTTGGCACGAGAGGTGACAGGGCACACCACCACAGGTATATCAAATAAAACCAATGATGTCACCACTCTGGAGGCGGGCAAGACGTACTTACTCATCACCACTTCAGAGGAAAACCAACAGTTGACGGCCAATGATGCAGACGTGGTTGTTGAATGCAAAGACAATATGGATGAGGCGTTCAAGGGAAATCTGACAGCAACGACCACTCCAGACAAGGCAATGATTATAGATGATGCAGAACAACAGTATTTCCAATTCGTTGATGAAGGGACTGCGGTAGCAGCAATGCGTGGTTACTTCTGCGATTCAAAGGTGACGAAGGCCTTCCGAGCATTCTCGTCATTGGCACTTGATCCTCGATATAATACCTACGGAGAACTAATACAGACAGCATATATCGCTCTGTCAGATTACGGAAATTATGTTGAGGCATCAGTACGTGAAGAGTTCCTGCAAAGTATTGCTGACGCAGAACAGAATTACTCCCAACGACTGCTTGACGCAACAGGTGTGACAACAGCGACTGAAACTCTACAGACAGCAATCGACGCGTTCACAGAAAGCATTGCTGACCCTGAGAGAGAAAGAGACTGTACGTCATATATTGCCAATCCTTCATTCGAGGAGAGTTCCGTACTTGCAAGAGGATGGACAGCTGCCTTATCCACAGGCGTGAGTATAAAGAAGACCTCCGATGAGAGTTACAAGGGGGTAGGATCAAAAGGTTCTTACTTGCTCTATTCATACAACACCACCAACCAAACGGGTGTGGCTCTCTCACAAGAAGTGAAGGGACTGCCAGCAGGTGTTTACACACTGAGGGCTATGCTGGGTTGTGAAGCAGGCGAGTCCGTGACTCTCTATGCTAACGAAGACAGCGTTGATGTGCCTGCAAGTAAGTATGGCGATTATTATCTGACAGAGGCTAAGGTCGATAATATAAATATAGAAGAGGGTGAATCGCTTACTATCCGTGTGAACTCTAAGGCTTGGTACAAGGCAGACGACTTCAAACTCACCTATACAGGCCCGTCCACTACAGGTATTGATGAAGTGGTGAGTGACGCTCACAATCCGTCATCATCTCTCTCACTTCATTCATACGATTTGATGGGACGCAGAGTCGCTGCAGACTATAAAGGCATCTTAATACGTAATGGTAAGAAGGTATTAGTGAAATAAAACAGTAAAAGAATGATTCAAGACTTATGCGTTATAATGCTCACGGCGGGCATCACCAGCCTGTTGTTTAAACTCTTTAAACAACCAGTGGTATTGGGATATATCATTGCTGGTTTGCTCGTAGGGCCTTACGTATGTGGTGCTTCATGGATTACTGATGCGGAGAGTGTAGAGACATGGGGACAGATAGGTGTGTTGTTCCTTCTCTTTGCAATGGGACTTGAATTCTCGTTCAAGAAACTCATAGCCATGGGCTCTACAGCCATCATTGCCGCAGGTACTGTCGTGGTCGGTATGATGTCGGTCGGATTCCTGGCAGGGCGTTTGATGGGGTGGAACGAAATCAACTCACTCTTTTTAGGTGGGATGATATGTATGTCGTCCACAACGATAGTATTCAAGGCAATAGACGACATGAACCTCTCGTCACATAAGTTCGCATCCGTAGCAATGGGCATACTGATAGTGGAGGATTTGTTCGCTGTGGTGCTGATGGTGTTATTGTCGTCAATAGCGGTAGAACAGAAATTCTCTGGCGATGAACTCATCTCTCAGGTGTGGACGTTAGCTCTGTATCTCGTCCTCTGGTTTGTCTTAGGCATCTATTTACTTCCTACCTTCTTGCGTAAGTTCAAAAAACACCTCAATGACGAGACCTTAGTCATCTTTGCTGTAGGACTCTGTCTTGGCATGGTGCTGTTCTCTGTCAAAGCAGGATTCAGCTCGGCTCTCGGCGCATTCGTCATGGGTTCCATACTGGCAGAGACACTTGAAGCCGAACGCATAGAGAAATTGGTACAACCGATAAAGAATGTGTTTGGTTCCATCTTCTTTGTGACTGTAGGCATGATGATTCAGCCGTCATTGCTTGCAGAGTATTGGTTGCCAATCGCCATAATCACCATCATAGTGATAGTGGGGCAGATATTCTTTGGCTCATTAGGAACGTTATTATCTGGTCAGACGTTGAAGGTATCATTGCAGACAGGCTTCTGTCTCGTGCAAGTAGGAGAGTTCGCATTCATCATTGCACAGTTCGGACAGTCGGCAGGTGTCACTGATGCCAGTCTTTACCCCATCGTCGTGGCCGTGTCGGTGATAACAACCTTCCTCACACCATATGTCATGCGAATGGCTATCCCCGCACACGACTATCTCTCCACACACATGAATAGTGGGCTGTTACTGCTCATCAACAGATACAGCGAATCACGCAATCAAGTGGGGTCGTCTTCGTTGTGGAAGAACGTGCTGAGTAAGGTAGGCATCACCATACTCATCAACACAGTGATAATCATCTTCATGGACCTACTTTATTTCCGTTATGCTTATCCGTGGATTTTGGAACATGCAAGGATCCTCATGCATTATTTCTCACCTCGTACATCTGTCAAGATTGCAGAACTGTTATCTGTGGTGATAATACTATTTTTGAATGCACCGTTCCTGCACTCTATCGCTGTGAAAAATGAAAAGATAGAAGATAGTGACGCACTGTGGCAACAAGGAAATCATCAGAAGATGGCAATCATCACCATACGCATCATGCGAATAGTGTACGCCATACTGATAGTGTCACTCATCATATTCCAGGTATATGACCTGACGATTAGTTTCTTAGCACTCATATCATTATTGGTAGTACTTGTATTCATCTTCTCACAAGGCATACGTAGGCAATCCATGAACATAAAAACGAGATTCCAGACCAACTTAACTGCTCGTGACAGTCATGCAGAGAAACACGGCACCATAGCACGCCAGTTCGTGTCGTCACTCCTGCCTTACGACCTACACATAGCCACCATAGAACTACCACCCAACTCCATCTATTCAGGCAAGACACTCAGCGAGATGAACATACGAAGAAATAGCGGGGCAAGTGTGGTGCGTGTCATACGAGGCGATGTCGATATGAACATACCTGGTGGAGGTAAACACATCTATCCAGGCGACAAACTCGTTGTAGCAGGTACAGATGAGCAGATTGATGCACTGAAGAAGATGTTCGAACGAAGCATACGCCGCACCGACGCTACAGTCAAACGCATACGCATTGATTTGGAACACTTCGTAGTGGAAGAAGGTAGCACTCTTGTCGGACTGTCTATTGCCGAGTCAAGGATACGTGATAAAGCACGATGCATCGTGATGGGTATTCGTCGTGGTGAAGACGAGTACATAATGAATCCTGAACCAAATGAGATATTCCAACCAGCAGATGTCGTCTTGGTGGCAGGAGAGTCAGACAGTGTAATAAACTTCTTAAAGACACTATAAAAAAAAGCACCCATACAGGTGCTTTTTTTTTGTCTTATTTATTATGAATTCGTAGCATTATCCGAAATAACGGTTATACAGACCAGCAAAACCACGTCCGTGACGAGCTTCGTCCTTAGCCATTTCGTGAACAGTGTCGTGGATAGCATCAAGATTGAGCGCCTTTGCACGCTTAGCGATTTCCATCTTAGCATCACATGCACCAGCCTCTGCCTCCATACGCTTCTTAAGGTTTGTCTTAGTGTCCCAACAGAGTTCACCTAACAACTCACAGAACTTGCTTGCATGCTCAGCCTCTTCAAGAGCATAACGCTTGAATGCCTCAGCCACCTCAGGATAACCCTCACGGTCAGCCTGACGACTCATTGCAAGATACATACCCACCTCTGTGCATTCACCATTGAAGTGATCAATCAAACCTTGACGAACGAAATCACCATCTGCACCAGCAGGGATGTCGTTTGCAACACCAAGAACGTGTTCTGTCACAAAGTTAAGACCATTCTCTTCCATTTCCTTAAACTTGCTTGCAGGAACACCACACTGTGGACATTTTTCTGGAGCACTGTCGCCCTCGTGTACGTATCCACAAACCGTACATACAAATTTCTTAGCCATAATAATTAATCTTTTTTGGTTAAACAATTTTTACAAATACCTTTATAATACTGATGAACCTCTTTGATGAGGTTACCTTCTACAATCATTTGTCTCTCACCATCTATCCCCTGAAGAGGCATATCTATCACCTTACCACAACGTGTACATAAGAGATGTGCATGCGCAGAGGTGTCTTCATCTACACACACCTGCCTACCGTCAATGGTCAGTATCTTTACCAACCCATATCTGTTGAGTAAGTGAACGGTGTTGTAAACAGACGTGCGTGATAGGGTAGGCATTAACACCACAAGTGCCTGATAGATCTCATCCAAATCTGGATGTGTGTGATGCTCCATGAGATAAGCCAATATCCTTACCCTGGTTTGAGTGACACTCACCCCTATATCCTTAATCCGTTGTTTTGCTTTTTCTATCATTACTTAAAAACAAATCCTACTCATTGTCATTTCGGGTACAAAGTTATAAAAAAATGAAATAATTACAAAAAATATTGATAGTTTTTATTTTTTTTTGTACTTTCCTTTTTTTTTTGTACCTTTGTAATCTCAAAGAGATATGACGGGAAAAGATAATTAAAAAAACATATTTCAAATCAAACAAATCAAACAAAATCAATTATGAATCAGAAACGTGTTTATACCTTTGGCAATGGACAAGCTGAAGGTAATGCCAACATGCGTGAACAGCTTGGTGGTAAGGGTGCAAACCTCGCAGAGATGAACCTTATTGGAGTACCAGTTCCTCCAGGCTTTACTATCACAACAGACACTTGCAATGAGTACTATGCAGTAGGACAAGACAAAATCGTACAACTTCTCAACGATGATGTCCTTGCAGCTGTTGCTCATATCGAAGGACTGATGAACTGTAAGTTCGGTGACCCAAAGAATCCACTCCTCGTGAGCGTACGTTCAGGTGCACGCGCATCAATGCCAGGTATGATGGACACCATCCTCAACCTCGGTCTGAACGATGAAGTCGCTGAAGGTATGTGTGCAAAAACACAAAACCCACATTTCGTTTACGACTCATACCGCCGTTTCGTACAGATGTATGGTGACGTAGTTCTCGGCATGAAGCCAGTGAACAAAGAAGACATTGACCCATTTGAGAAAATCATCGACGAAGTAAAAGAAGAACAAGGCGTAACACTCGATAAGGACCTCAGCGTAGAGAGCCTGCAGAAACTAGTGAAACTCTTCAAGGCAGCCATCAAGGAACAGACAGGCGAACAGTTCCCAGAAGACCCAATCACACAACTCTGGGGCGCTATCTGTGCTGTGTTCCGCAGTTGGATGAATGACCGCGCTATCCTTTACAGAAAGATGGAAGGTATTCCTGACGAGTGGGGTACTGCAGTATCTGTAATGGCAATGGTATTCGGTAACATGGGCGACACAAGTGCTACCGGTGTTTGCTTCTCTCGCGATGCAGCAACAGGTGAGAACCTCTTCAACGGAGAGTACCTCGTCAATGCACAAGGAGAAGACGTCGTTGCAGGTATCCGCACACCACAACAAATCACAAAGATTGGTAGTCAGCGTTGGGCTGAGCGCGCAGGCATCAGCGAAGAAGAACGCGTAAGCAAATATCCTTCAATGGAAGAAGCTATGCCAGAAATCTATAAGCAACTCGACGACCTCCAAAATAAACTTGAAAACCACTATCATGACATGCAAGATATGGAGTTCACCGTACAAGAAGGCAAACTCTGGTTCCTGCAGACTCGTAACGGTAAGCGCACGGGTACTGCAATGGTGAAGATAGCTATGGATCTGCTGAAGGAAGGTCTCATCGACGAGAAGACAGCAATCCTGCGCTGCGAACCACAGAAGCTCGACGAACTCCTCCACCCAGTATTCGATAAGGAAGCACTCAAGAAAGCAAAACCTATCACTCAAGGACTTCCAGCAAGTCCAGGTGCTGCTTGTGGACAAATCGTATTCTTCGCCGACGATGCAGAAGCATGGCATAACGATGGACACAAAGTAGTCATGGTACGTCTTGAGACAAGCCCAGAAGACCTCGCAGGTATGGCAAGCGCAGAAGGCATCCTCACAGCACGTGGAGGTATGACCAGTCACGCAGCCGTCGTTGCACGTGGTATGGGTAAGTGCTGCGTCAGTGGTGCAGGTGGCATTAACGTAGACTATAAAGCACGCACAGTCGAAATCGAAGGAGTCACATATAAAGAAGGCGATTACATCTCACTGAACGGTTCAACAGGACAAGTCTATGCAGGAGAGGTGCCTACAAAGGCAGCCGAACTGAGTGGAGACTTCAAACAACTGATGGACCTCTGCGACAAATACACAAAACTGCAAGTACGCACTAATGCCGACACACCAAGAGACGCTAAACTGGCTCGCGAATTCGGTGCTAAGGGTATCGGACTGACACGTACAGAACACATGTTCTTCGAAGACAAGAAGATCATTGCAATGCGTGAGATGATTCTTTCAAAAGATGCAGAAGGAAGAGAGAAAGCACTCGCAAAACTCCTCCCTTATCAGAAAGCAGATTTCAAGGGAATCCTCGAGGCAATGGACGGTTGTCCAGTGAACATACGTCTCCTTGACCCACCACTCCACGAGTTCGTTCCTCATGATCTCGCAGGACAAAAGAAGATGGCAGAAGAGATGGGCGTAGATGTTAAGGAAATACAACGCCGTGTAGAGTCTCTCGCAGAAAACAACCCAATGCTCGGACACCGTGGTTGCCGTCTCGGTATCACATTCCCAGAAATCACTGCCATGCAGACACGAGCTATCCTCAGCGCAGCATGCGAACTGAAGAAAGAAGGCAAGAACCCAATGCCAGAAATCATGGTGCCACTCATCGGTATCCTTTACGAGTTGAAACAACAGAAAGAAGTGATACAGAAGGTCGCAAAACAAGTATTCGAAGAAGAAGGCGTAGAGGTAGAATTCGAAATCGGTACAATGATTGAAATCCCTCGTGCAGCATTGACAGCTGACCGCATAGCTACAGAAGCACAATACTTCTCATTCGGAACAAACGACCTCACTCAGATGACATTCGGATACAGCCGTGACGACATAGCAAGCTTCCTCCCAGTTTACCTTGAGAAGAAGATCCTAAAGGTTGACCCATTCCAGGTACTCGACCAGAAGGGTGTTGGACAACTCATCAAGATGGCTGTAGAGAAAGGTCGTGAGGTACGTCCAGAACTCCGTACAGGTATCTGTGGAGAACACGGTGGAGAACCAAGTTCTGTTAAGTTCTGTGCAAAGATAGGCCTGAACTACGCAAGTTGTTCTCCTTTCCGCGTGCCAATCGCACGCCTCGCTGCCGCGCAGGCAGCAGTTGAGGAATAGATATAACAAGCAGATAATCAACAAGCTA
>R20__coassemble_675_pt1 | contig 23669 bp, 12 predicted proteins | sample R20__metabat2_high_PE_015 | metagenome-assembled genome bin R20 | reverse complement strand
GAGTGACATGATATGATGAGAATGGACCAAGTACTACCCCACCAGATATATTAAAACAGTGCATATCTCTATTTATATTTATTGAAGTCATAGATATTTTTTCGTTGGTAAAGTCCCATCCAGAAGAAAAACTTATGTGCCACGAGCTAGATAGGCTTATACTTCCAGAGAAATTCAGTGTTTGAGTGAAACTATAAGGATATCTTACATGATAATATTTTTCTGTTTTTCCATTTATCGTACGTTCTTTCCAATCACCAACGATGGCTCCCTTAGTTCTGTCTTCTGCCATTGTTATACCATAAGAAATATTGAACGACCATGGTATAGTCAACTTCATATATCCATCTCCATCAAGTGTATTATCTGTTTCTACTTCTTTTCCCACACTACCCATCTTTTCTCTATTAGATAGCTGTGAGTCATCTATCTCGTTATCTTCTTTATCTTGTGTGTCTTTTCTTTCATCTTGTTTCTCTTCCTCTTCAATTCCACGGAAGATTTTATTCCACCATGCTTTCAGTTTTTTGAATGATTGATTGTTAAATGAGTAAGACACACTCTTACTTAATCCTTGAAAACGGCCGAAACGTCCCCAAGAATACTCTGTATAATCACTGGTGATAACCCCTGTTTTACCCGTTGGGTCATTCGTTTCATAAGCATACGTCTTAAATACACCATTAAGATTGATTTGGATTTTACCCCATTTAAGTCGTAAACGAGTAGAAAGGTCACTCCATGGTTGCCGTTGAGCAGCCATATTATATGACATACTTGCACCTAATTCATCAATTATGCTAATTTTTCGCACTCCTGTAGTATCCTTATCGGAAAGAATTTTTGCTTCAATATTGTTCGCAATATCTACAGATATAGAACCTGTTTTACCTTGTGAGGTCGTTCCATATAACATTCCTGAATAAGGGGAATATTTCACAGGATTTCCAGTTGCGTCATATACCTCATTACCATTTTTATCCTTGAGAGTCTTCCATGAGCCATAACGCGCATTACCGAAGTCGGGCGCATACGAGAAACTAACCGTAGGTGTAAAGACGTGACGTATTTTTTGTAATTTATTTCCAAAAATTTTTCTGTTTGGAGTGAAGAAACCATACACCCTAGTATTGGCTGAAACAGACATATTATAGTTATATACTCTATTAAAGCCGTAAATGGTATCTCTTTCAATTGTATATGATGCTCCCGTTGCATTATATACCGCTTCTTGATTTATTTTGTTAGTATACCAACGTTCGGTATAATTAAATGAAGGCGTAATGTTAATATACTTAAAAAGGTTAAATGATGCAGATATCGGAATGCTATGACGCATTCCGTTATTCCAATCTTTGATAATATTGGATTTCATTATATCGCCTTCTTTCCCAGTATAGCTATTAGAAAGAGTTCCTGTATAACTCATAGCAATCTTTTCATACCAACGTTCTTTGCCAACAATATGTTTGCGTTTTAACGGATAGAAACGTCCCAATGATATGCTCAAAGATGGTAACGTCATAGAGAGAGTTGAGTCACGCATATTCTGTGCTATATTAAAACTGGATGACAGCGATAATCCAATTTTAGAGAAATTATGCGAATAGCTGACACTGGATGTACGTGTACTTTGACTATATGATGTAGGGTTATACCAGCTAGTTATATTATTACGTTCATAATTTTGCGTAGCGAAGTTAACACTGGCAGAAAAAGAACTGTTAGGATGTAACTTTGCGTCTTGTTTATGAGTCCATTGAATCTTAAAGTTTTTAGCTTCTGAATAATCTGGCAAATTCTTTTCGCTTTCCTTAGTTACTTGATAGTTTACATATATGTTGCCTGCGTATTTATAACGTTTTGCATATGTACTCTGTCCGCCTAAACCCCATGACCCCTTGGTGTATATTTCACCTGTCAACTTCAGATCCATATTATCATTGATAGCGAAGTAATATCCACCATCACGTAGATAAAATCCACGTGTGAATTCATCACCATAAGATGGCATTATAAATCCAGATGAATAACTTTTTGTGAAAGGGAAATATGCAAATGGAATAGCTAAAGGTAATGGTACGTCTTCAACGACCAACCAAGCTGGACCAGAAAAGACATCTTTACCTGGGTGTGCTTTTGCTCGTGATAGTGCAATATAAAAATGTGGGTGTTTTCTATCACAAGTAGTGTAACGTCCGTGTTTCAAGAAAAGTGTACCTTCAGAATCTCGTTTGCTTTCCTCTGCATTAAGATATCCTTCAGCTTGTGCAGTGTACACATTACTTATATATCCTTTTTTTGTTTTAAAATTATAATCCATTGACAGTGTCTCGTACGTATCACCGCCTTGTTTGAATATAGGTGTACCCTTAAACACTCCTACACTGTCCTCAACACCTGAAGCATGAACGAGCGAACTATCTAAATTAAGTGCTATCTTTTCAGACACCAATTCTAAATCTTGATAGTTAACCTTACCATCACCAAAGAGATAAGCATTCTTGGTGTCCATGTAAAATACCATTGAGTCTTTTGCCGTGTATAGTATGGGGTCTTCAATAGGGTTTTTACGTGCAGCTTTTATACTATCCTCTATGTGTGCGATACTATCATTCCATTGTCTGTATTTTGGTAGTCCGAATTCATCAAGGGCTATGCCGTGTTCTTGATTAAATTGATTTCGTAAGGAATCAAGATGTGTTAATTCTATTTGTAATGAATCTATTTTAATGGAATCAACGGTTAGGCTATTTATAGCAAGACAGGCGACGCTATGCGTTAAGCATAGCATCACCATCAACATCCATTTATTCCTTAGTAGAAACACTTTAATTCCTTACAGACCTTTGCCGTGACAATTTTTATATTTCTTTCCTGATCCACATGGACAAGGGTCATTTCTTCCAACCTTTGGTCCTTGATTTACTACTGGTTGTGTAACCTGTCTTGCGCGAGTATCACCACGTGATGCTTGCTGCATAGCTTTTTGCACTTCAGATGGTTCATCAAGATTTTGATGTGATTCAGTATACTGACGTTTTTCACGCTTTTCATCTCCTGTTGCCTGTCTCACATCTTCTGGATTACCGGTATTTAATGTTGTACGCATTAAGACAGAAATGGTTCCATCGTTGATTTCATTAATCATGTTATCAAAGAGTGTGACAGATTCTAACTTAAATATAAGCAATGGGTCCTTCTGCTCATAACTAGCGTTTTGCACAGAGTGCTTCAGTTCATCCAGTTGTCTTAGGTTTTCCTGCCAGGCATCATCTATAGTGTGCAAGAGCATCAGTTTTTGGAAGTATCTATAAATACATTTTCCTTCTGTCTCATAAGCTTCTTTAAGCGGTACAGGTATTTGATACATACGTCTACCATCAGTAAGTGGAATCAATATATTTTCATATTGTCCACCTTTAGTTTCATAGACATTTTTAATAACTGGCCAAGCTACAGACGCAATCCTTTCTCCCCTATTTTTGAATTGTTCAAGCACTTTGTCATATGCTATCTCTGCCAATTTATCTTTATTGGTTGTTTCAAATTGAACGCTAGTGAAAGGTGTCTCCATCATGAACAAACGAATGAATTCTTCTTTGACACCATCGTAATCATTTTCATAGACCACCTTAGAAACCCTATCCCAAATGATATTTGAGATATCCATTCCTATGCGTTCTCCCATCAAAGCATGACGACGTCTCTCATAAATCACCTTGCGTTGTTTATTCATTACATCATCATATTCAAGAAGTCTTTTACGAATGCCGAAGTTATTCTCCTCTACTTTCTTCTGAGCACGTTCTATACTCTTGTTAATCATAGAGTGCTCAATCATCTCGCCATCTTTGAATCCCATTGAATCCATGATTTTTGAGATGCGATCACTTGCGAACAGGCGCATCAACTTGTCTTCAAGTGATACAAAGAACACTGATGAACCAGGGTCTCCTTGTCGTCCAGAACGTCCGCGCAATTGTCTATCTACACGACGACTCTCATGTCGCTCCGTACCAACGATAGCCAAGCCACCAGCAGCTTTTACTTCTGGTGACAACTTGATATCGGTACCACGACCAGCCATATTTGTTGCTATTGTCACACTACCTGTCTGTCCAGCATCTTTAACGATATCTGCTTCTTTAGCGTGGAGTTTTGCATTTAAGACATTATGTTTGATCTTGCGCATAGAGAGCATCTTACTGAGCATCTCTGATATTTCTACCGATGTAGTACCTACGAGTACAGGACGTCCTTTTTCCACTAAATTCTCAACCTCTTCAATGACAGCTTTATATTTCTCTCTGTTCGTCTTATAAACACGATCATTCATATCGTTTCTAATTACTGGTACGTTTGTTGGAATTTCCACAACATCCAGTTTATAGATATCCCACAATTCACCTGCTTCTGTGATTGCTGTACCTGTCATACCCGCGAGTTTGTGATACATGCGGAAATAGTTTTGCAGTGTTATGGTGGCATAAGTCTGTGTGGCTGCCTCCACTTTCACACGTTCTTTAGCTTCAACAGCTTGATGGAGTCCGTCGCTCCAACGTCTGCCCTCCATAATACGACCTGTTTGCTCATCAACTATCTTCACTTCTCCGTCAATCACCACATAATCATCATCTTTTTCAAACATAGTATATGCTTTCAGAAGTTGTTGCATCGTATGCACACGTTCACTTTTCACAGCATAATCCTGCATCAGTTCATCCTTTTTATTAAGGCGCTCTTCATCGGTTAAGTTTGCTGTTTCTAACTGTGCAAGTTGAGTGGTGATGTCTGGTAACACAAAAAAATCGTCGTCATTCACTATTTTTGCAATAAGTTGATTTCCTTTATCTGTCATATCAACCGATTTCTGTTTTTCATCAACGACGAAGTAAAGTGGTTCCGTTGCTTCAGGCATTCTTCGGTTATTATTCTCCATGTAAACCTCTTCAGTTTTCAAAAGTCCTGTCTTTATGCCTGGTTCACTGAGATATTTTATAAGAGCTTTATTCTTTGGGAACGACTTATACACACGGAAGAGACTTAAGAATCCTGCTTCTACGTCTTTTTGGTCATCACTATCTATGAGTTTCTTGGCAGATGCCAATAACTCATTCGTTTGTTTCTTCTGAGCTTCAACGAGTTTCTCTATATAAGGACAGAATTCGTCAAACATCTGTACTTCACCCTTAGGCACTGGTCCTGAGATGATTAGTGGTGTTCTAGCGTCGTCAATAAGTACAGAGTCAACCTCATCAACGATAGCATAGTTATGACGTCGTTGTACGAGGTCTTCTGGTTTCATTGCCATATTATCACGCAGATAATCAAATCCAAATTCATTGTTTGTTCCGTAGGTAACATCTGCTAAATATGCATTTCTACGTGAGTCGGAGTTTGGCTGATGCTTGTCAATACAATCCACATTCATCTCATGAAATAGGAATACAGGAGAGTTCCATTCTGAGTCACGTTTTGCCAGATAATCATTCACTGTCACCACGTGTACTCCATTTCCAGTCAGAGCATTAAGGAATACAGGTAATATACTCGTCAATGTCTTACCTTCACCTGTCATCATCTCAGCAATCTTACCTTGATGCAAAACAACGCCACCAAACAATTGACAATCGTATGGAATCCATATATTTGGAGCACCATCAAATACTTCATGTATGACAACCTCATCTCCATCTAGTTCGACGTTATTGCCATAACGTCCTCTTGCAACAGCTTCTTTATCAAACTCTGTTGCAGTCAAACGCAAGCCTTCCTCTGGTTGTGGATTTTCACGGAATCGACGACATGTATCTTTAACAATAGCATATACCAATGGAAGTATCTCATCTAATTTTTTATCATATTCTTTGAGAATTTCTTCTTCCAACTTATCTATCTTCTCAAACAATGGTGCACGATCTTGAATATCCGTTTGTTCTATCTTTGATTTCAAGTCTGTTATCTGCTGTCTAAGAGCATCACCACACTGACGCACCTCTTGCTTTAATACTCTCGTTTTCTCACGCAACTCATCATTGCTCAGCTTTTGCAGAGCAGGATATTCTTTGTTAATTTTTTCTACAATAGGACGAATAGCACGTATGTCTCTCTGTGCTTTGTTGCCAAACAACTTCGTCATCACACCATTAAATCCCATATATTTGTATTTTAATTTTCAGCTTTACTATTTATCTCTCTTATGTAAATCAATGCATTAACCACTACTCTACTAAGCAAAATTAGTACCAACATCCAAACTGCAGTACTAATAACCTGTCCTACAGCAAATTTCCAAATCAGGAATATTATGATTGTTGCCAATACAGCAAGTGATACTTTTTTTGTTTCTCTCTGTAAGACAAACGGAATTAATGCAAAGTATAACGGATTGAATATTGCTACAAGACAATTTGTAGATACCCCCGCATGTTCTGAGAATAAAAACATGAAAGAGATGAGGCTACCAATTAATCCAATCACTCCATATAGCACTACGGCAAATCTACGAAATACCTCCATGTTCCTAACTTCAATCACCCCTACAATGATGCAAAGCAACAAGATAATAGACATTATGATTACTGGCCAATTTACACTGGCTGTCTCAGGCTTAAATACTTGAGGCACAGCAATAGTTGTATCTTTCACTAAACAGATTTTCTCTCCTGTAGGATTAATTACGTATGCACCTGCAAGGACTTGCTGAAAATCCTTCGGAAGAAACGTCTGGGTTCTATCATTCATTTGTTCATCCACCTCGCTACCCAACAACATATTTATGCCAAGTTCTATCCACGAATCAACAGACATGTAATTATTTAGATTTTCTCTACATGTTCTCAAAGTCTCCTCTTTCGGATAAACCACATTCCCCTGTATTACGGATTCAATCACATCTCTTGCTCGTGTTGTACAATTGTCATATAACCAATTATATCGATATATATTGTTTTCTGGTTTTGCGTTATTTAGAAGGAACTTCAACAAGTCAGTTTGTTCTTTATCAGTTAGATTCAATACTTGTTCCGTCACACCAATTCCCTTCTCTTGATATCTCGTGAGAAAATCGTTTGTTTCTTCACAAGCCAATATGTAATCCGTCTTGCCACAAATGAAATTCAACACAAAATTGTCTGCACTATAACTAAAAGCGCCATAATTAAATGTTACGTCCTCTTGTGTGCCAAGGCTATCTTCAAAGACACAACGAATGGCAGTATGACCAAACAGTGAATATAATTCATCACCTTCAGTACAAGTAAAAAGACTTACTTTCTGAACTGTCTGTGCAGAGATATATCCTGCCTCAAGGCGTCCCATAACGCAAAGGATAATCAGCGTGATTATCACAACAACCTTCTTATTCATAAAGATTATATATAATCAATTTTTTTGCAAAAATACAAAAAAAATATTACTTTTGCAATTGATTTAACAAAATATCTACATGCAGACGTTAGAAAAAATTTCTTGGGGTTTTATTGGTTGTGGTGAAGTAACTGAGAAAAAAAGTGGTCCAGCTTTTGAACAAATTGAACATTCTGAGGTTGTTGCAGTGATGTCTCGTGATAAGAAAAAGGCACGTTCTTACGCTGAGAGGCACGATATAAAGCACTATTACTCCGACCCCATTGAGCTAATAAATAATCCTAAAGTCAATGCAGTTTATATAGCCACTCCCCCATCCTCTCATGCCACATTTGCAATAATGTCTATGCGGGCTGGTAAACCTGTGTATGTAGAGAAGCCACTAGCGAGCAGTTATTATGATTGTCTTCGTGTCAACCAAGCTAGTCAGCAAACGGGTGTTCCGTGTTTTGTAGCCTATTATCGCAGATATCTTCCTTATTTCAAAAAGGTAAAAGAGTTGGCTTTAAGTGGTGAAATTGGAAAGATTCTTAGCGTACAGATTCGTCTTACTGCGCCTCCACGTGAGATGGACTATAACAGAGACAATCTGCCTTGGAGGCTCCAACCCGATATTGCTGGTGCTGGCGGTTATTTTTACGACCTTGCTTCACATCAGATTGACCTATTACAGAATATGTTTGGAAATATAATTGAAGCAGAGGGTTATGGTACTAACATGATTGGACTCTACCCTGTTGAAGACACCATAAATGCATGTTTTAAATTTGACAATGGCATCACTGGTTCCGGCCTTTGGTGTTTCGTAGCACATGACTCTGCACGTACCGACCGCATTGAAATTTTTGGAGATAAGGGTATGATTTGTTTTTCTGTGTTTGACTACACCCCTATTGCACTACACACTTCACGTGGACGAGAAGAAATTATTTTGCCCAACCCTCCTCATGTTCAGGCACCTCTAATACAGAATATAGTTGACACATTACGCGGTAAAGATCAATGCGACTGTGATAGCATCAGCACTACTGGAGTCAACTGGGTTATGGATAAAATCTTGAAAAAAATAGACTAACCACACATTATCTTCATTTCGTGAAAAGAATATTCTTATTTTTTCTCATCTTGTTTGGATTTACCACTTCCAATTATGCTCAGAAACCATTTGAGTGGATTTCAAACACTATGTCAAAAATAACAGAATATTGTATGGGTTGTGACACAAACTATGTAACACCACAATTATATCAATTTACCACTCAAGCGGAATTATCTTATTATCATGATTACTACCGCATCACGTCCACAGAGAATAAAGGCTCAAAGATGGTACTTCAGTCTAATAATCCTCTTACGCTTGGTGGTTACGTGTATTGGGGAATTTTAGGTTACGGACATACGTGGACACTCGGTTCAGGTAATCACAAAGCTTTTCGCAATTCCTTTTCGCTAAACACGGCACGATTCATCGCAGAAATTTATAATTTCAAAACAAGTGGAAAGACACAATTTACCAATATAACCAATGTGGACCTATCAAACAAAAACCGCAATTTTGAGGGGCTGTCTGCCGATTGTTTTGGACTCAATGCTGAATACATATTCAATCATAAACGTTACTCCTATCCAGCTGCCTTTGGAGAGAATGCTGTACAACGTCGTGCTGCAGGATCATGGAAATTAGGGGTTTCATTCAATAGCATCAATATTGATTTTGATAGGAACAAACTACCAGATTATATAGCCTCCACCATTGACACCACACTCATATTTGATAATGTCAGCTATCATGATTACGGAGTCTCTTTTGGCTATGGATATAACTGGCCGTTTCGTCATAACTGTTTACTAGCCGTTTCTGTACTGCCAACACTTGGTTATCGACGTTGTAACCTCACCTCACAATATGGTTATATCCTCGGTTCTCTCAGTACTGACTTAGTGTTCCGTGCAAGTCTCTTCTGGAATAACACCCGCTATTTTTCAGGACTAATACTTGATTTACACACCTACGCATATCGGGCCGAGCACTTTGGTCTTACCAACACATACGGGACTCTCAAATATGTATTAGGATTAAATTTTTTGAGAAAGAAAAGATGAAGAACATATTGCTATTTATATTATCAATACTTTTCCTTTCATGCGCACAGTCCACGCCAACACATGTTAGTGATAATATCATGCATTATTCCCGACTCTTGCAACTCTCTGAAGATGGCAATGCCACCATCATCAACCCATGGGACACAACATCTGTACTACAACACTATACCATCACTGTCCCTGTTCGTCGCGCAGTCGTTTTCATCTCCTCGCATTGCAGTTTACTTGATGAATTAGGATTGCATGATTTTTATACAGATATGAGTGCAGACATCACTCCCAACATAGAACGTATCATCCAACTACAGCCCGACATCATATTAGTTTCCCCATTTGAAAATAGTGGTGGCAACGGACTTCTTGACAAGCTGAACATACCAATCATCCAATGCGGTGATTACATGGAAGAGACTCCTTTGGCACGAGCCGAATGGATGCGATTCTATGCTCGTTTATTTGGTAAAGATGCTGACAGTCTATTTTCAAAGATAGAACAAGATTACACACATCTCAAAAAATCCACTTCACAGACCTCTCGTCCAAAAGTTATTCTTGATCTTATCTACGGCAACACCTGGTATATGCCTGGTGGACACAGTACGATTGCCAATCTCATTAACGATGCGGGTGGAGATTACATCTTTGCCGACAACACCGAAACAGGCTCATTGTCACTTTCTCCCGAAACAGTTCTTCAACAAGGTATTGATGCAGACGTGTGGTTACTGCGTTACGGACAAGATATTGATTTGACTTACCGTTCACTTGCTTCTCAACACCCGTTCTATTCACGTATTAAAGCATTTAAAAAAAAGAAAATATATGGATGTAATCTAAATCATGTTCCATTTTTTGAAGAATGCCCATTCCATCCAGAACGCTTACTACGCAATTTACAATCTGTCTTTTCTATCATTGATACAGATTCAATAAATACAAACGATTATTTCACGCCACTCTATGAAAACTAAAATCATACTACTTTCATTCGTCATTATAGTACTATTTTGTCTCAATCTCTTCATGGGCTCTGTGAGTATTCCCCTTGCAGATACAATAGACATATTATTAGGTAAAGACACAACTAACGCCAGTTATGCTTTTATAATTCTTGACAACCGCTCACCTCAAGCCCTCACAGCATTATTATGTGGTGCGGCACTCAGTGTTTCTGGTTTACTCCTTCAGACACTCTTTCAAAATCCACTTGCAGGTCCTTCCCTGTTAGGAATCAATTCGGGTGCTAATCTGGGTGTTGCAATTGTGATGTTAGCAACCGGAGGAGTCATCAGTATCAGTAGCACTAACATATCTGGTCTCGCAGCCATCATTTGTGCAGCAATGGTAGGTTCTATGCTGGTAATGATATTACTTTTGTTCCTTTCATCATTCTTACGCAGTAACTTATCACTACTTATTACCGGTATTATGATTGGTTATCTAACCTCGTCCGCTATCTCTTTATTAAATTATTTCTCGACCAGCGAGGGTGTTCACAATTATGTATTGTGGGGAATGGGTAATTTTTCTGGAGTATCAATGGACAATATGCCTTATTTTTCTATCCTGTGCATCATAGGTATCATTTGTGCCGTGCTAATGATAAAACCTCTAAACGCTTTATTGCTTGGAGTCTATTATGCAGAGAATTTAGGATTTAACATACGACGCACCCGCATAATCTTATTACTCATCACAGGATTACTTACAGCCGTCACTACTGCATTCTGTGGTCCTATTGCATTCATTGGTTTAGCTGTTCCACATATTGCCAGGCTTATCTTACGAGGTAATAACCACACACGACTCCTGCCACTCACCATCCTTTGTGGTGGAGTAATAGCGCTTTTGTGTAATCTGATTTGCACCTTCCCATCCAGTGGCACCATCATACCACTCAATGCTGTTACTCCTCTGTTTGGTGCGCCAGTAATTATTTATCTGTGTTTTTCCGCTTACGGGCGTTCCTCATGGTAAATTCTAATAAATCGGTGTAATCACCATTAAATACGTTTATATCAACATACTCATCAATGCCATTCACCTTCCCTATATCGGTATGTTGCCATAATATCCAATTCCCCTGATAAGCTAATTCTTTGATATAATAATGTGCTATCCAATAAGGATATTTTTCAAATTCCGTTCCAGATAAATATGTCTGTTTGAATTTGAAAGAAGTATATAATATAGGTGTAACACCATAATAATCTTCCACGATATTCATCCAATCTATCACGCCCTCCTGCAATTGTCGTACACTACACATACCCAGTTTTTCAACATCAAGCACTGGCACAAGGTCATTTTCTTTCAAGTCAACCACACTACAAAAATGATGTGCTTGTTCTTGCGCGCTACTTGTTGAAGTAAACACATGATATGCTCCTCTCAATATTCCATGTTTACGTGCTTCCGAGAAGTTTTGTGAGAAATATTCATCATTAAGATTTTTCCCCTCTGTAGCTTTTATAAATACAAACCTAATAGGTTCGCCATCAAGTTTTGCTTCTGCTACCTCGTTCCAGTCTATGTCTTTTTGATAATGCGACACATCGATACCTCTCACGTCACCAGCAGGAAAGAAGAGAGGTCCACGCATTGTAAACCATTTAGTATTAAGATTAAAGAAATGCACCAACACATAATACACCACTCCCAAAATGACAGACATAGTAAACAGTCCCCAAACTAATCGTTTGAGGACCGTATTACCACTATGTCTTTTACGTCTTTTCAAGCTTGTTCCAACTTAAGTGTTCGTGTTGTTTGGTCACATACTTCTGTTGGGCCAAAATACTGAATTGGACCTGGATACACATAACAAGTATCCTTAGCCCACTGCTCACGGTTAGCTGCGAAGTACTTGAACGGTGCACCATCCAACTCTACCAATGCCTTGCGGATGACAGGTTTCATCTTACCACTACGTTTCTCCATATTCATCATCATTGTGATAGGCACGCCACCAGCTATCCACTCTGCAGCTGGGGCTGTAGTGTTACGAATGATTGACATATATCCCGTCTTACCATTTGCGATGAGTCGGCTTGCGTTGTAGCCAAGACTATAACAATAGTCTGCATCGTAATTAGATGGAGCTGCACAACGACCTTCATAGCCGAAGAAATGATGTTGAGGAGCGAATTTACCATTATATTCACCCGTTTGCTTCATCTCATCGAGTTTTCGTCCAACCATGCGAGAGAGCAATTTCTCTGTTTCTATAAGTGACACTTGAACGTTTCCATGAGGGTCACGATCCAAAGCAAGTTGCAAAGCTACATCTTCAGGAAGTGAATTAAGTACTGCAAGATTTTCTTTTGTGAGGTTTTGTTTCACATAATCTACCTGATTCTCTCTGCTCACTGCCTTCGCTTCATCTGTAGCAAGAACGTCATTCAATTGGTGTATGAGTCGTTTTATTTCTGGAACGAACTCAATCAATCCTTCAGGAATCAACACTGTACCAAAGTTATTTCCACTCTTTGCTCTGTCAGCCACGATTTTTGCTATCTGTGATACGATAGCGTCCAGACTCATATTTTTCTGTTCAACCTCTTCACTAACAAGACAGATATTTGGCTGACACTGCAAAGCACATTCCAATGCAATATGACTAGCACTTCTTCCCATCAGTTTGATGAAGTGCCAATACTTACGTGCAGAGTTACAATCTCGTTGTATATTACCAATCAACTCGCTGTAAGTCTTACAAGCAGTATCAAATCCAAAGCTTGTTTCAATCTGTTCGTTCTTCAAGTCGCCGTCAATTGTCTTAGGGCAACCTATCACTTGCACTCCATATTGTTTAGCAGCATAGTATTCAGCCAGCACACAAGCATTTGTATTACTGTCGTCTCCACCGATGATAACGAGCGCTTTCACATTCAGCTTACGCAATATTTCGATACCCGATTCAAACTGCTCCACCTCTTCCAGTTTCGTACGTCCTGAACCGATTATATCAAATCCGCCAGTGTTTCTGTACTCATCAATTATATCTGACGTGAGTTCTATATATTTGTGATCTACCAGTCCACCAGGTCCCATAAGGAAGCCATAGAGTTTACTATCCTTATTGATTGACTTCACGCCATCATACAAACCACTTATCACGTTATGTCCACCAGGAGCCTGTCCGCCACTAAGTATTACACCTACGTTCATTGGTTCAACGCTGTTCACATCCTGTTGCCCCTCGGCAAATTCAATTACAGGCAGTCCATAAGTATTTGGAAAGAGAGCTTTAATTTCTTCTTGATTATCTACTGATTGAGTAGGAGCACCCTCTTTAGCAACTACTGCACCCTGGAGAGCCTTAGGGAGTTTAGGCTGATACGCAGCCCTCGCCTTCTGTAATTCACTTTTCATAATTTTGTTCTTCTTAAATAAATCCTCAAAATTGTTGTTTTCTATAATATTATTTGCAAAGTTAATAAAAAATTCTTAAATTTGCATCTAAATTTGGGAATAAAATTACTTTTAGTATTTAATTTAAAAAAATCAGATTAAACTATGGTTTATTCAAAAGAAGTACAAGAAATGTGCTGCGTAGCCAAAGGTCCAAAACACGGGCCAGCTCCAATTCCTGAAGAAGGAAAATGGATTCAGGCAAAAGAGATTAAAGATATCTCAGGTATGACACATGGTATTGGTTGGTGTGCTCCTCAACAAGGAGCTTGCAAGCTCAGTCTTAACGTAAAAGATGGTATCATCGAAGAGTGTCTCGTAGAGACTATTGGTTGTTCAGGTATGACTCACTCTGCAGCGATGGCAAGTGAGATTCTTCCTGGAAAGACATTATTAGAAGCTCTCAATACCGACCTTGTTTGCGATGCTATCAACACAGCTATGCGCGAGCTCTTCCTCCAAATTGTTTACGGACGCACACAGAGTGCATTCTCTGAAGGTGGTCTCGTTGTTGGTTCTGGACTTGAAGACCTTGGTAAAGGTCTCGTATCACAGGTAGGTACTCTCTACGGAACAAATGCGAAGGGTACTCGTTACCTACAGCTCACTGAAGGTTACATCACAAAGATGTTCCTTGATAGCAACAATCAAGTATGTGGTTATGAATTCGTTCACATGGGCAAGTTCATGGACGCAATTAAGAAGGGTGTTCCTGCAGACGAAGCACTGAAGAGTGTGACAGGTACTTATGGTCGTACTACTGCTGAGCAGGGTGTTGTTAAATCTATTGACCCAAGAAAGGAGTAATATACTATGATACGTGAAGTAAAATTTGAATCACAAGACCGTCGTATGAAGCAAGTTCTCGCTGCTCTCAACGCTAACGGCATTGCTTCAATTGAAGAAGCAAACGAGATTTGTGAAAAGGCAGGTATCGATCCATATAAGACCTGTGAAGAGACACAGATGATCTGCTTTGAGAATGCAAAGTGGGCTTATGTATGTGGTTGTGCTATCGCTATAAAGAAAGGTTGCAAAGACGCTGCAGATGCTGCAGAAGCAATAGGTATTGGTTTACAGAGTTTCTGTATCCCAGGCAGTGTAGCCGACGACCGTAAGGTAGGTATTGGCCACGGTAACCTCGCTGCACGTCTTCTTCGCGAAGAGACTCAGTGTTTCGCATTCCTTGCAGGCCACGAGAGTTTTGCTGCTGCAGAAGGAGCAATCAAGATTGCAGAGATGGCAAATAAGGTTCGCAAGAACCCACTCCGTGTCATCCTCAACGGACTTGGAAAAGACGCTGCAATGATTATCAGTCGTATCAATGGTTTCACATACGTACAGACTAAGTTCGACTATTTCACTGGTAAGGTAGAGGTTGTAAACCGCACCCCATACAGTGATGGTCCTCGTGCAAAGGTGAACTGCTACGGAGCAGACGACGTACGCGAAGGTGTAGCTATTCTTTGGCTTGAAGACGTAGATGTTTCCATCACAGGTAACTCTACCAACCCTACACGTTTCCAACACCCAGTAGCAGGCACTTACAAGAAGGAACGCATCCTTGCTGGTAAGCCTTATTTCAGTGTAGCAAGCGGTGGTGGTACTGGTCGTACACTCCATCCAGACAACATGGCTGCTGGTCCTGCATCTTACGGAATGACAGACACTATGGGTCGCATGCACTCAGACGCACAGTTTGCTGGTAGCTCTTCTGTACCTGCACACGTTGAGATGATGGGATTCCTCGGTATAGGTAACAACCCAATGGTTGGATGTACCGTAGCATGCGCTGTCAACGTAGCCCTCGCTCTTAACAAGTAAAATAACAAATACCATACAATCTGAAAGCGCTCTTTTGGGGCGCTTTCTTTTTAGCCAAACATAGAATTTCAGTAATATGAGGAGATTAATTATTCTTATTCTGTCCATCACCATAACACTTCACTCACACCCTCAAGATGTCACCACCGCCGTTTGTCAACCCGTCTATGACTTATTAAACAGAATTGAAGCAGGTGCATCAAGTCGATTCCTTTTGCAACAGACTGGTGACTCAACAGATTATTTTGAACTCGACCAGTTGGGAGACCAGGTTGTGATAAGAGGAAACAACTGTGTGAGCATAGCTTCCGGCATTAACTGGTATCTGAAATACTACTGCAACATCCATCTCTCATGGAACAATATGACAGCGACGCTACCACGTCGACTACCTAAGGTGAGACACACCGAACGCCACACCGCTTCCCTCCCCTTGCGTTATTACCTGAACTACTGTACCTTCTCCTACTCTATGGCTTATTGGGATTGGGACAGATGGGAGAAGGAGATTGACTGGATGGCATTACATGGTATCAACCTGCCACTCGCTGCCGTTGGCAATGAATGTGTTTGGAGGAATGTGTTAAGACGACGAGGCTACACCCAGGACCAAATCGACCGATTCATACCAGGGCCATCATTCCTTGCTTGGTGGGAGATGAATAATCTTGAAGGATGGGGAGGTCCGCTGTCTGATAACTGGTACACCCAGCAAGAACGCCTACAGAAACAAATTCTTTCTCGTATGAGAGAGTTTGGGATGTCTCCCGTACTCCCAGGCTACTGTGGTATGGTGCCACATCAAGAATGTAACTCTGCTCCACAACACTGGTGTGGATTCACGCGACCAGGCATACTCTCCACCAACGACACCCTGTTTCATGAGTTTGCTACGCTCTACTATGAAGAACAAGAACGTCTGTTTGGAAAAACACGATACTACAGCACTGACCCCTTCCACGAATCAGGTGATTTACCTGAAGGGTTTGACATAAGACAATCAGGCAGAGACATACTTAAATACATGAAACGCTTTGCAGGTGACAGCGTCGTTTGGGTATTACAGAGTTGGGGCGAGAATCCTCGTCCAGAACTACTCAGCGGACTCAACCCAAAGAATGTGCTTGTGTTAGATTTGTTTGGTGAGAACCACACCCCACAGGCTTATGGTCCTCATCATTGGTGTCTGTGCATGCTACTCAATTTCGGAGGTAATGTAGGACTACATGGTAGGATTGATGCCTTGTTAACCAATTATTCACTTGCTCTCCAACAACCTCCCGCCACACTTCAAGGCATTGGACTCACGATGGAAGGGATAGAGAACAATCCCGTGATGTACGAACTCATGACTGAACTGCCTTGGCGCCCTTCACCTGTTGACAAAGAAACATGGATTAAAGACTACGTGCAGATGAGGTATGGTGGTAAAACAAATAAACACATCAATAAAGCATGGGCAATACTTATCAATACCATTTACAACTGTCCGATAAATGCTCAGCAAGGTACGACAGAGAGTGTCTTTTGCGCCAAACCATCATGGTCGTTCAAGCAAGTATCTGCATGGTCAAATGTAGAAGACTACTACCCCACCCAATCGACTGTGACAGCTGCAAACGAGATGAAGAAAGCATTTCATCAGTTCCGTAGCAACGACAATTTCATTTATGACTATATTGACATCACCCGCCAGGCTAATGCAGACTCAGCAAGAGAGGTTTATTATCAGATGGCATCTGCACACAACGAAGGAAGGAAAAAAGAATGTGCAGAATATGTCAATACGTTCCTTTCACTCCTCTTGGCACAAGACTCATTACTCTCATCACATAAGGACTTCTCACTTTCTACATATCTTAATATGGCACACAGAAAAGGGGTTACCCCTGCAGAGCAAGCTCTGTATGAAAAGAACCTATTATTACAAATCACCACCTGGGCAGAAGAGGGTTCGCCACTCAATGATTATGCACACAAGGAATGGAGTGGTCTTCTCCGCAATTACTATTATCCACGTTGGAGAGCTTTTCTTTCGCCCATCATCAATTCAGAAGAAGAGTAAGACAATAAAAAAGAGAGAGCCCACGTAGTTGTAGGCTCTCTCTTTTTTATGTGTGTTATCAATTATTTATTAAAGACTTTCTTACCATTCACAATCACAATACCCTTAGCATTTGATCTTGTCACACGACCATTCAAGTCGTAAGCCACACCATTCAGAGATTGAGTTGTGTCTGTGTCAACCGAAATGATATCTGTGGTTCCGTCACCTAAGTCTATTTCGAAGTAACCCTTCGCATTAGAACTGAGTTCATTGGTTGGCAACTGGAGATAAGCACGGTGAACACCCACTTTGTTTCCTGTAGTTCCGTTAACCTTATAGAATTTCAGACCTGAGTCCTTCTTCTGCAGGATGAAGTTAGTGTATTCACCATCTTCTTGCTGAATCTCAAGGAGGCCATTTTCTACGTTCTCAGTAGTAGGAAGCACTCCAACAAGATAGTTGCGTACTCCATTGATCTCATCATACTCAGTGTCTGTGCATACCTTCACCTTATAAGTGCCCTTTGTTCCCGCAACATATAGTGCTTCTCCTGCAGCCACTTTCTTAACATTTTGCATTGTAAGCACATCCCCATCCTTACCTGTACAAACGTATGCTATCACCTCTGAGTCAGTGAAGTCAAGAGGATATTCACTTACGAATGTACCACGTGTTGCACTGGTGATAGTGATTTCCACGTCAGGATATTCGGCAGAGTATGTAGGAGCTGCAGTTGTTTTCTTGTAGAATACAACGTCCTTTTGTTTACCACCATAGTTACAGAATCTTGGGGAACCAGTATTGTACTGCAGGGTAGTATAAGTTGTAGAAACTGATGTAGGGCTGGTGAGTGTCACGACGTCGTTCTCTCCAATTGTAGGAGTATAGTCAGCATTTGTACATGCAGATGCATATCTGTAGGCTGTGTTTTTACTGGCATCGTTACCAATGTAGTTTCCATCAGCAAGTTTTATTGTGATAGCGCCAGATGTTGTAGTACTTGCAGCGACTGTAATTTCGTATGCAGAAGTTTCTGTAATACTGTTCATATCGATTGTGCCGCTATTACTTTCACCCGCAGTGGTTCCAGAATAGAGGATACCGTTTCTCGTAGTAGTAGCAGCAGAACCATCAGAACGCATTGGCACAATTACACCACTATTAGCAGTCTCTTCATAACCCATTATGAATGTACCACCATCGGTGAGGGTGTTGACACTTGTTACACGAGTCCAAGTTGTTGCTCCAGCCTTGCTGAAGATAGCATAGAGTGTACCTGTCTGAACTGTTGCAGAAGCCTCTACGAGACCTGTTTCGTTCATAGTGGTTGACCAACCAGCGAAGGTGTAGTCCTCAAAGTCTGTATCGTCGTTTGCAGGAGTACCTACTTCATCGAATGCCTCGGCGTAGGTTCCGTCGTAGTAAACCTCTTGCACATCACCAAACTGCTCACCTCTTACCACGAAGGTAACAGCGCACTTAGCATCTTCTGTGAACGACGCACCCACTGTCACTGCCTGAGTTGGCATTAAGAAAGTAACGACATTCTCATCCTCTGATGACGTAACACCTGTTACGCTCCAGCTTGTGAACGTGTAGTGAGCAACAGGAGAAGCAGTCACCTGAATCAATTTACCTTCTGGTACCATCACCTGATTGTTGGCATCAAGTTCGGTTACTTGGTCATCAATCTTCAGTTCGAGGGTGCCGTAGGTATTAGGAGTGAGTGTCAGAGTGTATGTAGGGATAACCTCGAAGTTAGCCTGTACTGTCACAGCATCATCTGGCATAATGAAGTATGTTGTAGCAGACTCTTCGTCGTCAAGTACGATATTGTCAGAAACGGTCCAACCAGTAAATCTATAACCGAGGTTTGGTGTAGCTGTTACGAATACCTGTGCATCTTCTTCCGCCTCGGTTACCTCTATGTCGTTGAGAGTTACAGAGAGAGACCCCATAGTCTCGTCATTGACAGACTTATTGATGGCGAAGGTAGTCTGCAGAGTCATGTTGGCAGTAGCAATTACGTCGGCTTCTGGCATATCGAACATAGCAAGACCATCTTCAATAGTGAGACTTGGTATTTCTGTCGTGCCATCATCAGCGGTAACAGTGAGACTATTAAATGTAGTGTGCAGACCAGCAGTTACCTCAACCATTATTGATGTTACAGGAGTAGTAGGCTTGTACCATATAACATCACCTGTTGCCTTCTCAGTGTCGTTAACTGTCCAAGTCATATTGCCCTCGTTTGCAGCGAGAGTCAGTTTGTAACGTTTTACGTATTGAGCATTGACAGTCACATCACTGGCACCGAGTTTGAACGAACGTGCATCGTTCTCGAGTACGGAGAATGCAGGAGTAGTACTGCCCTCTGGCACTGTAAGTGAGAATGGTGCACCGTCGATGATGTAGCGTGGAGAGTTTACTGAAGGAGTGAGGACTATGGTTGTTCCGTAATCTACATTAAGTATAGACACTTCCTCGTCAGTTACCTCTACAGGTTCTGCATCACCCACTGTCACTGTGTAAGTACCACCCTCGTTAGGCTGAGCAGTGATGGTGTATTGGTCGAGTGCGAACGAAGCAGTGAGGGTTGTTGCTTCGCTTACTGTCACATTGTAAGGATTGTCTGTCGTTTCATCGCTCCACTTTGTGAAGTGGTAGTTGGTCTTTGGCTCAGCGGTGAATGTAACCTCTGTACCTGCAACCACAGCTACCTTATTTACATAGGCTGTACCCTTTGTTGCATCTTCAGTCTCTGCAGCAGCCTTTACGAGAGCAGTCTCTGTTGCAGCACCAATCTGCAGAACCACGATGTTACAAGCGCTACTCTTCTGTGTGCCACGATAAATTCTCAGTACGTTTGCACCAGCAGCTTCCTCAGGAACAATACCTTCCTTTATGGTGTAGTCTGTGTAAACGGCCTGGATGTCACCGAATGTAGTTGTCGTAAGCGAAGTGAATGTACCCTCGCCGTCCTTTGTACCGAAGTCGATGATGAACGAAGTGTTAGAGTTGTCTGTGAGAACAGCCGAAGCACCTACGTATGCCTTGATGGCCTCACCACCTTCTGCAGCCTTGGTGAGAGAGAGTTCTACATAGTTATTGGTAGCAGAACCTGTACCCGTTACGTAAAGAGCACTAGTCTTGTCGCCGTTGTCTGCACTGAGGGCTGCGTGTATAGGAGAGTCTATGCTATATGCAGTAGCATCGGCAGAATTACCCGTTTCCACGCCGCTGATGTAAGAATAACTTGTGTAGTCCTTAGCCACGAAAGTTGCGCTAACAGTTACATCGTATGCCGGCATAGTGAAGGCGTTGCCAGTAACCGTTACCTTTGTCTCGCTGTCGTCAGTCTTATATACATTCCAACCACTGAACTTATAACCATCATCTGGAGTTTCTGTCAATGTGATTTCGTCGCCTTCTTCGGCTGTTTCATTGCTAACAGTGATTGAACCGTTCTCAACAGAAGACGTTGTGATTGTGTACTGAGTTCCTGGGGTGTAGGTGAGTTCGATGTCGTCGATTGCACGAATGGCAGTAGACCCCTTATAATATACTCTTACATAAACGTCATTGTATGAACTTAAGTCTGCAGAGAACTTCACCCAATTACCTTGGTTCATTGATGTTGCACTTTGAGCTGCAACATTAGTCCAAGATGTAGCATCTGTTGAAATTTGGATATACCATGTTGAAGATGTGGTATTGCTAGTGCACTTTGATACATAGCAAGTGAAAGCACCTGGAGTTTTGATTTTCTTTGCAGTTTGAATATATGCTGTTCCATTCCCGCCAGTTGTACCATGATAACTTCCACCATGTGCCGTTATTTTCGACACTTTGGATAACATTTTGTCAAACGTCCAATCCGTGTAAACATCTGTTTCACTTTCAAAGTCCACAGCGTAAGCATCATTCCATACAGCTGTCATAGTGACATCCTTTGTTATGGTGTATTCATCACCTGCTGCATAAGTCTGTGAACCATCACTCCAACCAGCGAAGGTGTGGTTGGTGTATGTATAAGGATTTGCAGGGAGGGTGATTGTTGCACCTGCGTACTGATTCTCCGTGGTAGGATCGTCACCAGTTGCGTCATCAACACCCTTTACAAAAGTTACGGAGTATTTAGTGTCTTCGGTGAAGGTGGCAGTTACGGTAGTTGCACTTGAAGGCATTGTAAACTTATTGTCAGTTACTGTTACTTCATTTGCTTCACCATCTAAAACGTACCAAGAGGTGAAGGTGTAGTGTGCGTCAGGAGTTGCTGTCAGAGTGACCTCTGTACCTTGTTCGATTGTTCCGTTAGGGTTTGCACTAATGGTACCACCAGTGCTTTGCTCTATGGTAAGAGAATGAGCTGTTGCACTCTTTGCATTAACAGTTACAGTGAACGTGGTCTGAGCAACCTTGAAATTGTCTGTCTCAGCCATTGTGGCAGTGATGGTGGCTGTACCAACAGCTTCTGCTTCCAGTTCATCATCTACAGCCAAAACAATATCATCATCACTTGATGTGTATGTTACTGAACATCCGTCTGTGTTGTTAGTGACGATAACCGGAGTGATAGCATCACCAAGAGTTACCGTGAGGTTGCCAATGGAGAATGTAGGAGTAGTTTTCTCTTCCCACTGAGCAGTGAAGGTAACAGCCTGTGCTGGCATGGTGTATTCATCACCTACTGCGTAAGTCTGTGAACCATCACTCCAACCTGCGAACTTATACCCGGTCTTTGTATAAGGATTTGCAGGGAGAGTGAACTGAGCACCTGAATACTGGTCTGCAGTTGTAGGGTCAGTACCTGTTCCGCCATTTGCTTCATAAGAAACAGAGTACTTTGCATCCTCTGTAAACGTAGCACTGATAGTAGCATCATCAGTACCCATGGTGAAGGTGTTACCGCTTACGGAAGAACCTGTGCCAGTAATATCCCAAGAAGTGAAAGTATAGTGTTCTGCAGGAGTTGCAGAGAGAGTCAACTCTACCCCTTCAGCGATGCTTGCACCAGAAGAAACTGTTTCACTATCAGAATCTGTTACAGTGAAGGAACCACCAGCCTGAGGCTGAGTGATGGTGAGGGTGTGGGTGGTGGCAGGAGTAGAACTACCATAGTTGACAGTGATTGAATTGATATAAAATGCTTTTGTTGTAACAAGAGTGATAGACGTAATTTCCGTGCCACTTGTGAAATTGTATGTAAAATCTGCTTCATCAGTAGAAAAAGTCGTAGAAGAAGCCTCCGAGACACCATTTACAGTTAAAGAACCACCTACATTCTTATTACTAGAAGTGTATCCGTGAACAACTATGCTAGTTGGAGTAACCTTACCTGCATCAGATAATCCTATCGACAACGAACCCGAAGAGTTGGATTTACCTACACGGATGCAAGTCTGTGTGTCGCCATAATAACAGTTACCATCATTAATGGTATAAGGTTGGGTGGTTACATAGGTACAACTCTCGCTTGCGATAGTGGTAGAAGCCTTAGTAGTTGAACTAATAGCAGTAGCACTCTTAACGCTATTAGAGAATGAGATAGTATAACTACTACTATCCGCCATTACCCTTGTTGCACCTATCATAATGAACAGGCACAAGAGAAAAAGATTTTTTAAATGATTCATAGATATAAAATTATTATTTATTGTTGTGTTATTTATTTTAATTTCTTTTTTCATATTCTTTTTGTTTTCGCACATATTGCAAAAAAAACAGTTCATCTGCTCGTTTCAACAGGAACTGCCTCGTTTGCCTTTTGTCTGTTTTCACAAACTTTCAGGTTAAAAGGCTAAGTCCCCATTCAAATCGACTACAAAGTTACAAAAAAAAACAATACCTACAAAAAATATCGCATCAATTTTTATAAAATTTTAAATAATACCATATTTTTGTCACC
>R20__coassemble_664_pt1 | contig 23840 bp, 14 predicted proteins | sample R20__metabat2_high_PE_015 | metagenome-assembled genome bin R20 | reverse complement strand
AGTCTTACCTGTAAACCCTGTGTTTAAAATAAGAAGGGTTTAAAGAAGAAAAATTTGGTTATTTCAAAAAAACGTTGTATCTTCGTGTTCAAAAGTTTAATTATTTTTAAGTTTTGAATATGAAAAATATTGAACGTCCTATATATTTGGAGAAAATGAAACGTTTGAAAGGTTCTCCGGATATCAAAATCATTACAGGCATCAGGCGTGCTGGTAAGTCAAAATTGCTTCTATCATATATAGAGTGGTTGCGCAGTATTAATCCTGATGACAACATCATATTTATTGACCTATTGTTGCTTCAAAACGAAGCTTTACGAGAATATCATGCCCTTCACGAGGCTATTGAAGCACAATATCGCAACGGGGTGAATAATTACCTCTGCATTGACGAAGTACAGATGTGTTCTGATTTCGAATTGGCGATAAATAGTTTGCACCAGATGGGTAAGTACGATATCTATCTGACTGGTAGCAATGCATTTCTTCTGTCCAGTGATTTGGCTACGTTGTTTACAGGGCGTGTTATCCAGATAGAAGTGTTTCCCTTCAGTTTCAGCGAATACCGAATGTATTTCGGGGATGATGCCGACAAACAGGAACAATTCGACCAGTATATCACGGATGGAGGTTTCTCGGGCAGTTATCCGTACACCCATTTGACTGACAGAACTCAGTATGTTAAGGAAGTGTATAAAACTATTATCCAGCGCGATATGGTTGAACGCTATAACTTGCCAGACACCACCGTCTTAAGTCGTCTTGCAGAATATATGATGGACAATGTGAGCAACATCACCTCGCCAAACAATTTGGTAACAAACCTCATAGCTGACGGTTCGCAAACAAATCGTACCACCATAGCAAGATATCTGGAGCATCTAGAACATTCATTTATGTTCTATCTGGTTGGACGATATGACGTAAAGGGCAAAAAATACCTGCAGTCTTTAGGTAAATATTATATAGTAGATTCGGGTATAAGATATGCCGTTCTTGGCAGAAGGAACATGGACTACGGAAGAGTGTATGAGAACATCGTTGCTATAGAGCTGAAGAGAAGGGGGTATGAGATTTATGTGGGCAAGCTCTATCAAAAAGAGATTGACTTTGTAGCAATACAGGGTAATGAGAAAATCTATATCCAAGTCAGTGACAACATCACCGAACCAGAGACTCTGAACCGAGAAATAGAACCATTGCTCAAGATTCGTGATGCCTATCCAAAGTTCCTCATAGCCCGCACCCGCCACGAGATTTACGATTATCAAGGCATTAAAATTATTGATTTGGCTTCTTGGTTGTTGACGTCTTAAGGAGTGCCTCTCCCACCCACTCCTCTATGGGATGGGCTCTCTTCTCTCTCGTCTCTCGTCTTTCGTCTTTCGTCTCAAATTTCTCGTCCTGTAACGTCGTATTGTTTGGTGCCGCGTGTGATGATAATTCTGTTTCCAAGAATGGTCTTTGTGGTTTGCAGTTTGTGTGATGTGAAATCAACAGCGCTGATGTCGGATGTGGATGGTGACCAATCACCTACGCCCACAGCATACCATGCACGGAGCAGACTATTATACTCCTGACTGTCTTCACCGAAATAGAGTTGTGCTACATGGAGCGAGTTGCGACGTGCTGCATCGTAGTCTAAGTTTTTCAGTCCGAAATATACGAGTGATGCAAACATAATCAGTTCGGCATTGTCACGATCAATGGCCTCAACAGTTACTTCTTCTGGTTCCATACCTGTAGAGGTGCATTCTGGTGTCAGCGTACCACCTGTGCAGAGGAGGTAGAACATGTAACTCTGTACGGTGCTGTTGGTGTGTACTCCGCCTGCGTCTTCACCTGTCTGGGTATAGTCTAACCAATTAAGACCGTTATAGCATCCTGGGTTTGATGTGGCGTATGGATTTTCAAAATTACGCATAGCGGTAATAGGTGTTTTCATGCTGAGCAACGTACCCAGTTCCCAACCTACATAATGTATGAAGTCTTCACCGATGGTGAAGCCTGCTTCACTGTCAAGGACATAACGTTCTAGTTTCTTTCCCATGATGTCTGCGTAGGACTCATCGAGTGCACCGCTCTCGTTTTGATAGACTAACTTCTCTGCTGCGAGATGAGTGAATTCATGGCCCATGATGTCAATCTCAGTGAGTGGCAGATAAGAACTGCCAGACACACCGTTATCATCAAAAGAGATTGCGCCCAGTCCAAATTCCATCATACCGCAACTGCCGTCGGGTGCTGTGCCTATAGCAACAGCATTAAGTGGGAGTCCTGCCTCTGCGTCTGTAGCATTTACCAATGCGACAACTGGGGTTTCGTTGTTGTCGTAACCTGCCATACCAAATGCGTCTCTATACATCTCATTGACGCGTTGCAGCCCGAGGTGTATGTCAATGGCTGGTTGACATTTCACTAATTCATTCACAATACATATATTGATATCTTCGGTGATAGGTAACACGTAGTCGTCGTGACGTACTTGGTAGTAGTTATAGACATACGGATAGCCCTCTACCGTAAGGAAATACATATATCCTGTCGTCAGTTCGTCCTGCACTCCATCAGCACGTGTGTGCATAGAGAACAAGGCACTGTCTCCAAACGTGAAAATCAAATCGCCGTCTTCATCAAAATCTCCTTCGGACTCACAGTACACCTCGCCAATACGATTCATGATGCTCGACAGATCTGGTTCTTCCGTCTCTGCCAGTTCTGCTATCAAGTCATTTGTGTTGTATTTATAGATGTAGAAATTATAGTTGTAACCCTGCTCAAGCCCCGTAACATCAATTTCTTTGAGTCGTGATACCATTCCGTCATGAACGGCAAAATCGGGTGTGTCGCTTACGAAATCATTACTGTAAGTGACGAGTTGTTCGAGTTTGGTCATCCCTGTCTGCTCTTCTTCTGTCTGTGGCATTCCGTTGAGTAGCAAGACGTGTTTGCTGTGGTCAACTACATAAATTCCTTTTTCTGGGTCTTGTAATACATACTGTCCGTCTTCGTTCATGGAGCAGTTGATTTCTGGATTGATTATTGCTGAGGTGGGATAGTGAAACCCGTTGGCTGTAAATCGGTATGCCTCACCACTCTCTCGTCTCTCACTTCTCTCTCTCATCTTGCGTATCTTGGACTCACGTCGCACCTCTTCACCTGTTGTCGTGTCAATATATATTTTTGCTTTGGGTGTGTGTTTGATGGTACATGTGTGTTCTTTCCCTTTGACGAAGATTGTCACGAGGTCGCCTTTCTGAGTTACCTTAAACTTTGGTTTCTTTGTGGTCTTTGAGTCTTTATTTGGTACATATAAATCTCCTGTAATCAGCAATACCTTACCAGTATTGGCGTCGGTGTGGATAATGAGTTCACGTCCATCTATACGGGCATCATCAGACAAAGAATACTGTGCACAATCCAGATGTTCAAAGCCTTTGACATCTTCATTGGCACGAACAATACTGAAATAATAACCTGTAGGGATATTTGGGACATAACGTTTCAAGAAATCTGTCAGGAGTGCTGAGTCGAGTGCGGTCTCTTGTGATAGAAAAACTGCATCTTGGGACAAATCCACCTCTACATAATTAGGATGGAAATCTTCTATTGGCTCGTTCTGAGCTTGCATGCTTAATGCTGTTGCAAATGTAAATGCAAGAAGAAAGAATTTTACTTGTTTCATAATGATTTTATTGTTTTATGTTTTTATTTATTCATATTGACAATTACTGATAATATCCCTGCTAACTGTCGGGTTGTCTCGTTGTCTTCACCGAGTTTAATGGAAACCACTGGTTTCTTTAAGTTGTTGGTTGTTATGTTTATAGTGTACTTGTGTTTTGTCTTAGTCGTTGTGGTTGTCACCCCGCCTCTAAACTCTGACGCTTTCACTGCTGTCAGTCCTCCAAGGAGAGCACCTGCCGTGCCTCCCACGAGTCCACCAACGACAGTGCGTCCCATCATGCTGCCTGTATTGGTGCGTGTTATCGTAGTCGGTGGGGTTGTGTATGAACTGGTGATCACTTCGGTATCGTCTTTTGTTTCAAAACCAAGTATGTCTTTGAATTCATAAATTTTGTTTTTGATAACAATATATTTATTTTCTTCGTTCACCACTACCACAGTCTTACCTGCAACATCAATAGTGATATCGGCACCACCTATCTTGTCAAGAATCTTATTCCATTTCTCTTCTTTTGCTTTTTCTTTAGCTTCTTCTTCTTTCTTCTTCCTCTTCAACTCTTCTCTTGCTACTTCTTCTACGGTTTTACCTGTTAACTCTATATGCTTAATTATATCCTTTACGTATTTTGGACTTATCTGGTAAGCCTTTTTCAGAAAATTACGACTAAAAATTATCAACACGAATTCTGTAAGCCCTACAAAAAGGAAACAGAATAGTCCACCTTCATACCTCATCAAATGTATCTGTGGTATTATTTGCCTGGAGAACGTGACAAAGAGGGGAAAGAGATTTAAGATGAACAACAACACGACAGTTGTCACATGAACCACTATGATGAATCTGCGGCGTATTATCTCGCTTGACAGTTCATCAATTGGGACTGAGCGTTTCTTTCCACTACTATAAAACTCTCCAAGAAAGATTATCTGAAGCAAACCCACAACAAACGCACAACACCCCATCCACCAGTCACACAGGAAGAACAACAGGTATATTGATGTTGATAAAATAGCTAATATGTGCCAAAACAGAGATCGCTTTTTGATTACAAAAACAGATGTTCTTCGTATTCGTTCCATGAGTTATCTTATTAGTGTGATTTACTTAGTTATGATGAGAGAGAGAGAGAGAGAGAGTGGTTATTTCATCAAGAAATTGATTTCATCGCCAGGAGCATATTCCTGAGTGAGGTCCATACTTCTGTGAAATACCTTCATCTTATTAGGGCGTCCGATGAGTGAGAGTTGGTCGTCTTCTACAAGCAACGCTGTGGCTTCTCTTATTGCCACCACTACCGCACGTGGATTGACCATTATGTATTCTTTGAGGCGGTCGTCGCGTGTCTCGCCACCATGTTTTGGGTCGAAGAAATCGGTGTAGTGTGGATTGATTTGGAAGGGAACGAGGTTCATACACTCGAAGCTTGGTGGTTCTACAATCGGCATATCATTTGTGGTGCAGAGTGTTGGGCCTGCTACGTTACTCCCTGCACTCCAACCCATATATGGCATTCCGTCAGCAGCACGTCGGCTGATGGCTTGCATGAGTCCTAAGCGATGTAACTCCTTCACTAAATGGAAGGTATTGCCTCCACCGACAGCTACGCATTCTGCATTATAAACCGCCTTGACGGGATCGCGGAAATGGTGTGTACTTTTTACCTTTACGCCGAACTCTGCAAATACCTTTGACACTTTCTGTTCGTAAGCATTATATGAAGCATTCAACCCACCGTCTGCCAGACTCACACCTGCATAAGGCACGAACAATATGGTCTTGATTCGTCTGCACTGGCAGAACTCACGAATCATATCTTTGCACCACCCGAGATATGCATCACCACGCATGGTGGAATTACTAATGAGTAAGAGATTCTTTTTCATACGTACACATATATAATAATGCACAAAGGTAGTATTTTTTTTTATGAAAACAAAAAAAACAAAAAAAACAGAAACAAAGATCAAATAAAAAAACCTCCCCGATGTGGGGAGGTTAATGAATTATAGTATTTCTACAATATTATTCTGCTGCAGGTTCTTCTGTTGCTGGAGCAGCTGGTGCTTCTTCTGCAGTTTCACCGAGCATGTCTGCTTTGAGTGCTGCAAGAGCATCGATATCACCGAGGGTAGTGCTGGCTGCTTTATTTTGAATAGCTGGTTCAGACTTCTTTGTTGACTTCTTTGTTGACTTCTTAGCATCAGCAACTGCTTGGTCGTCTTCGTAAGTACGTGAGTGAGAGAGGATGATGCGACGAGCATCTTTATTGAATTCTATCACCTTGAACTCAAGTTCTTCACCCATCTGTGCTTGACTACCGTCTTCCTTAACGAGGTGCTTTGGTGTAGCAAATCCTTCTGCACCGTCCTCGAGTTTGATGACTGCACCCTTTTCAATTACTTCTACGATAGCACCTTTATGGATTGACTCTGGTGCATAAACCTCTTCGTACTTATCCCAAGGGTTCTCTTCAAGTTGTTTATGACCTAAAGAGAGACGACGGTTTGTCTCGTAGATATCCAGAACGACAACATCTAATGGTTCGCCTACCTTGCAAATCTCTGAAGGATGCTTTACCTTCTTAGTCCAAGAGAGGTCACTGATGTGGATGAGTCCGTCAACTCCTTCTTCCATCTCTACGAATACACCGAAGTTAGTGAAGTTGCGTACCTTTGCAGTGTGCTTGCTTCCTACTGGATACTTTTCTGCTATATTCATCCATGGATCTTCTTTGAGTTGCTTGATACCGAGACTCATCTTTCTCTCTTCGCGGTCGAGAGTAAGTATTACTGCCTCTACCTCGTCGCCTACCTTCAAGAAGTCTTGTGCACTGCGTAAGTGTGCGCTCCAACTCATTTCACTTACGTGGATGAGTCCTTCAACACCTGGAGCAATCTCTACGAATGCACCGTAATCAGCCATAACAACGACTTTTCCTGTTACCTTATCACCGACCTTAAGTTCTGTGTTCAGTGCATCCCATGGATGTGGAGTGAGTTGCTTGAGACCTAACGCAATACGCTTTCTTGCTTCGTCGAAGTCAAGGATAACGACATTGAGTTTCTGGCCAATCTCAATGATTTCTCTTGGGTCGTTAACACGTCCCCAACTGATATCTGTGATGTGGATGAGACCGTCAACACCACCGAGGTCAACGAAGACTCCGTAAGGAGTGACATTCTTGACTTCTCCCTCAAGGATCTGGCCCTTCTCAAGGCGACTCATGATTTCAGCCTTCTGCTGTTCGAGTTCTGCTTCGATGAGTGCTTTGTGTGATACTACTACGTTCTTGTATTCGTTGTTAAGCTTAACAATCTTGAACTCCATAGTCTTACCCACGAATGTATCATAGTCACGAATAGGTTTTACGTCGATTTGACTGCCTGGTAAGAATGCTTCTGTGCCAAGTACATCTACTATCATACCACCCTTTGTGCGGCACTTGATGTAACCTTGAACGACTTCTTCTTTCTCCATTGCTTCAGTTACGCGGTCCCATGCTTTTTCTTGACGAGCACGCTTGTGTGAGAGGATGAGCTGTCCCTTACGGTCTTCTTGATTCTCTACATATACCTCTACTACGTCGCCTACCTTGAGGTCTTCGTTGTAACGGAATTCACTTCTTGGGATGATACCGTCACTCTTTGAACCAATGCTTACTACTACTTCACGATCATTGAGAGCAGATACTGTTCCTTCAACCACTTCGTGATCTGTAACATTGTTCAACGTGCCTTCATAGGCTTGTTTTTCTTCTGCAATGTTTGTTGCACTTTTACCGTCATGTTCAAATGACTCCCAATCAAACCCTTCTAATGGTTTAATGTTTTCGTTGTTGTTTACCATAATTGTTTTTTTGTTTTAATTTGATAAATTAGACATTATGTTGTTTATGTGTGCGCACATTACGCGCACAACCGAATGCAAAGTTACAAAATTAAATTTAATGTAACAAATTTTTCTTTACAATCGTTTAAGTATTCCAAGTATTTGCTCGCCTAAGCCAATGGTATAGCCTTGCTTCACCCACACGATACGATTGAATGAGTCTGCAATAATGAAGATAGGCAATTCCTTGCTCTCCATATGCAGACTTGCACGGATTTCATCAACGATTTGTTGATTTTTCTCTCCGTTGATAATGAGCATTGGGCGTCCTACCTTATCGAGTTCGTCCTGAACCTTACGTATGTCGTTGAGTGCATGGTTTGTTGGTTCGTGATGGTCGCGTACGAGTCCGAGTACGTAATAGCCTCGTCCTACAGTGCTGATGACACTCTTCTGCGTTCCGTCGTCGGCGGTATAGATATCTTCTGCATTGAAATTGCCAATGACTTGTATCTGTGCGTTATCATGACGTATGGTGAGTGGTATGGTGCGGTCAGAATCGAGGTTGAAAAACTCCATGTGAGCCAAAACACCTCCGTTGGCAAGACGTGTACCTGAATTGAGAAGATAAGTGCCTCTGTCCATCTTCACTCCTGGAGCGAATGTGCTCTTCACCGTACATCCTTCCTCTGGAAACTCTTGGAGATGTAAGCGTCCATTCTCGAGTTTGGAGAGTGAGAAGTGACTGTAATAACTCGCTTCTTCATCGCAGGTGAGCGTGAGAGTTGGGCGCACATCATCAACTGGTTGTGATGGTACGTCAACAGATTCGTCATCTGATCTGAGAGGTACCTCCACCTTACCTGTTATCTCATTGATGCGTGCTGGTATGCCTAAGGCACGAGCACCAGCCACCATAAAGATATCGCGACTGTGAGAATCGGTCACACGATGACGGAAGACACTCAGTGGAGACATGCAATAGTGTTTTGGATTTTTCTTATCGTCAACAATAATATTCTTATTTACCCAGTCCTTCCATTCATCTGGGGTAGGTGCACTCACAAATAATTTTCGTAATTCCACACTCAGTTCGTGTCGCCAAGGACGTAGCATCTCATTGCTGACACGTGGGTTGAGCAGGTAACGATCCATCTGTGCATTCTCTTTATTGATGAGAGACTGGTCTGCATAGAGATAATGATCCATCAACACATCATAGGTGATGTCTTTACAATCTTTTTCTGCAATGACTGCGACGAGGCGATTTGCCAGTTGTTTGTCTTGAGCCTCAGAGAGGAATCGTTTCAAATCAGGATTTGAGGTGTCTTTCGTTTGACGTAGCGAGTCTTCATAAGCAAGGCGTCTCTTATTCTTTGACACTTGTTCATCAGTGAGGGCTGGAACGGTATTTCGTTCACGTGGAGGGGTTATGTTTAAGTCGAATGAACCTTCAAAATCTGCATTCTTATCCATCTTGACCTTTATGGTTTTCTGACCAGGTGAGTGTTTCACAAAGCCAAAATTTTCACCATCAGAAGCCCACACGAGGAGGTCTCCCAGTCCTGCAGAGAACGTGGTCATCCCTTTTGCGTCGGTTTTCTTGCGTGCTACCGTGTAATACTCTCCATAGTTGTAGAGCTTGAATTCTACATTAGCAGAGACAGGACATCCGTTCCTATCTACCACCTTAACGGAGAATGTTTCAACAGGAGCATAATGGTCGGTCACATCTATCTCTGTGAAGCAGGCATTATGTGATATGATATTCTCTGGTCCATCATATTCGCCAAAGACATTGGTGTGCATGAGCATACCACGTGATGCAGGCGCGTTGAACCATCCTAAATTGAGTACTGGTTCTGGTTCGCATGCTCCCAAGAAATACCATTTACCATCTGCCCAAGCCTCAACCCATGCGTGGTTGTCATCGGTGTGTGCCCAGCGAGGAGTATAAACCTGTCGTGCAGGAATGCCTATCGTACGCAGAGCACTGACGGTGAACGTGCTCTCTTCACCACATCTGCCCACTGCATTTCGTAGTGTAGAGAGAGGTGAACTGGTGCGTGCATCACTTGGTTTATACGTCACGTTTTCATGACACCAGTGGTTTACTTCCAAAATGGCATCATACATAGATAAGCCTTCAACACGTTTCTTCAGTATGGGATATAAAACAGCACGAGCAGAATCCAAGTTTTCGTTGTTAACACGTGGTGGCAAAACGAAATGCTTCCATTCACGCTCAGGCACATTCCATGACATCTCCTTGCGTGCCTTCAATGCATAATCCACATTCATCTGCCAAAACTCACGCGAATAGTCTGTGGAATCTGGCAACGGCATGTATTTATATAAGAAACCAAGATAATCATCTTGTGAGAAAACGGCAAGAGATATTTGCATAGCAAAAAGTATCATCATGAGTCTTTTCGCTCCATGATGATACATGTTTGTATTATTATATTTCATAAATCTAAAATTACTTATTGACGCTGGTTTTCTAACTGACTGATACGATTAGAGAGCATCGTTATTTGTTGCTGTTGTTTAGCTGTCGTATTCTCTTCGTTATAGTGCATCTGCTTATGTGTGTTGTTATAAAGTAACACTATCACGATACTTACAATCAATGACACTATAATTGATGTGATGATAACACCAAGCAGTCCTACACCACCAGAGTGTTTGTCATTAGCTGGATTGTCTTCATCAATTATCTCTTCTTCAACATCTTCTTCTGCTGTGTTATTGATGACTTCCGTAGTGACATCCTGAGCCTCTCCCACTTCTTCTGCAGCCTCTTCTTCGGTATTGTCACCCATTGTTTCTGCTACGTCTTCATCATTAGGTTCTACGTTCTCTTTCTCTTTTTCTTTTTTTTCTTCTTCTGGTGCAACGTTCTTCACTGTCTTACTTGCAGCAATAATTGAAGCAATTGCTTCTTCGGAGTTAGCAGACATCAGTTGACTGGTTTTATTCTCCAATCCGACTTCTTGCAGGGCTGCCTTGACTGCGGGACGATTGAGGAACAAATCATAACTCTTCCCTGTAGCATCAACCTTTTGTAGGTCTGCCTTCGTTTTAGAACATTTCTTCAAGAGTTCTGACTTAGTTTTTCTGATTTTCAACTCATCGAGAGTGAGCTTAGACTGCGCATAAGTGGCTGTGAAGACCATCATAAGCACAAAAATACTTAATACCTTTTTCATTTGTCTAATATTTTTTTTGTTTATATATTCAATCCTGGAATGCGAATGTCTTTACCGGCTATCTGTTTCATCATCTTACGCATCTGTTCAAACTGCTTTGTTATGCGATTTACCTCATCAATAGATACTCCACTACCCTTTGCTATGCGAGTCTTTCTGCTGTAATCAAAACAATCAGGGTGTGCACGCTCATAAGGTGTCATACTACCTATCATGGCTTCCACTGATTTAAACATATTATCGTCTATATCTATATCTTTGATGGCTTTGCCTACACCAGGTATCATACCCAGCAGGTCCTTCATATTACCCATCTTCTTGATTTGTCCTATCTGCTTGAGGAAGTCATCATAATCAAATTTGTTCTTCTTTAGTTTCTTCTCTAATTTCTTTGCTTCCTCTTCATCGAACTGTTGCTGTGCACGTTCCACAAACGAAATGATATCGCCCATGCCGAGTATGCGGTCTGCCATACGATCTGGGTGGAAGACATCAAGCGCGTTCATCTTCTCTCCCGTACCGACAAACATGATTGGCTTATCCACCACGGTACGGATAGAGAGCGCTGCACCACCTCGTGTATCACCATCTAACTTTGTGAGTACGACACCATCTATTTCAAGTCTTTCGTTGAATTCCTTGGCTGTGTTAACAGCATCCTGACCAGTCATAGCATCAACAACGAGCAAGGTATCGTCAGGGTTCACAGAGTCCTTCAGGTGACGAATCTGAACCATCAGTTCTTCATCAATCGACTGACGACCTGCTGTATCTATTATGACTGTATCATAACCTTTTGCCTTTGCCTCTTGAATGGCTGCCAACGCAACAGCAACAGGGTCTGTAGCACCTTCTTGTAAGAAACAAGGCACCTCAACCTGTTCTGCCAGCACGCGCAGTTGTTCCATGGCTGCAGGACGGAACGTATCACATGCTGCGAGTAATGGTTTTCTGTGTTTCTGAGTCTTCAGGAGCAGAGCCAACTTACCACTCATGGTAGTCTTACCAGCACCATTGAGACCTGCCATCAAAATGACAGATGGACGACTTGCAAGACTCAACTCACGAGCACCACCACCCATCAGTTCTGCCAACTCATCATGCACAATCTTCACCATGAGTTGACTTGGTTTTACTGCCGTCAGGACGTTCTGTCCAAGTGCCTTCTGTTTGACTGTATCTGTAAAGGTCTTCGCAACCTTATAATTCACATCCGCCTCTAATAACGCTTTACGTACATCTTTTAATGTCTCAGCTACATTTATCTCCGTGATTTTTCCTTCACCCTTCAGTATCTTAAATGAGCGTTCAAGTCTTTCTGATAAATTTTCAAACATAATTCAAAAATACATAACACGACGCAAAATTACAAAATTTATTTTATTTTTCAAAATTGTTTTGCTATCTTTGCAAAAATATTTTTTATCTGCAAAATAAAACGTAAGAGAAGTAAATGGTAATAATAGACGGCAAAAAAATAGCTGCAGACATAAAACTTGAAATAACGAAGCAGGTGAAGGAAATGGTCGCTGGCGGACAACGCCCTCCACACCTTGCTGCGGTGTTGGTGGGACATGATGGGGCGAGCGAGACTTACGTGAAAAACAAAATACAAGCTTGTGCACAATGCGGATTCCAATCCACCCTCGTCAGGTTTGAAGATAACGTGAGTGAAGATGAATTACTGCAGAAAATAGAAGAGTTGAACCATGATGACAGCATAGATGGATTTATCGTTCAGTTGCCACTGCCATCACATATAGATGAAGCAAAGATAATCGAAGCCATTGATTATCACAAGGACGTGGATGGATTTCACCCTATCAACGTTGGGAAGTTGACACTCGGTCTTCCATGCATCACACCAGCTACACCTCTGGGAGTATTTGAACTGCTGAAACGGTATAATATAGAAACACGTGGAAAGAAATGCGTCATACTTGGTAGGAGCAATATCGTAGGCAAACCTATCTCTGGACTTATGATGCAAAAAGACTTGGGTGATGCCACTATCACCGTTTGTCATAGTCATACACAAAACATAAAAGAAGAATGTAAACACGCCGACATACTAATTACAGCCGTAGGTAAACCTGGTATCGTAACAGCCGATATGGTGAAGGACGGTGCCGTGGTAATAGATATAGGTATCACGCGCACGGAAGACACTAACACAAAAAGCGGATATAAATTACGAGGAGACGTTGACTTTGAGAATGTGTCGAAGAAGTGCTCGTTCATTACACCTGTACCTGGCGGAGTAGGCCCAATGACGATATGTGCATTGCTGCTGAACACACTGACCGTAGCCGAGAAAAGAAAGAAATAAAAAGAAAAGATGAAACCCATATTTTTTAAAGAAAACCTACACACATTAGTGTGGGGCACGGAAGAATGGAGCGTAAGCGCTGTGGAATCATCACCTTCAGTTGTGGATGGTGGAGAATTCGCTGATAATATCCTCACAGATATAATCGCAGCACACCCGGTGGAAATACTGGGACAACATGTGGCAGAGAAATATGATAATCAATTGCCTTTGCTTGCAAAAATAATAGACGCACATCAAAACCTCTCCATCCAAGTACACCCAAACGACGAAATGGCTGCACGCGAACATGGCAAACGTGGTAAGACGGAGATGTGGTACATCATAGATGCTGAGCCTGATGCATTCATATATTCCGGATTTAAGAAAGAACTGACTGCCGACGAATACAAACGACAGGTGGAAAACGGACAGATAACCGACTCTATCGCTCGACATGAAGCACACAAGGGTGATGTGTTCTACCTACCAGCAGGACGAGTGCATGCTATCTGTGGAGGAATACGCCTGGCTGAGATACAGCAGAGTTCGGACGTCACCTACCGAATTTACGACTACGGACGCAAGGGACTTGATGGCAAACCACGTGAACTACACACCGAACTGGCTGCACAAGCAATTAACTTCAAGGTGGAAAAGGATTATCGTACAACCTACCCTACCCCACAAAACAGCGCAGAGACATGTGTAGATAGCGATTTCTTCACAGTCAATATCATTGAGTCGCATAGGTTATTACGTAGAGACCTCAGAGAGAAAGACTCATTCATCATATTGATGTGCTTGGATGGTGCCTGCGTATTGAGATTTGATGACGAGACGGAAGTTCAACTCACCGCAGGACAATCTATATTGATTCCTGCACAATCACCTGCCTACACCATAGAACCGACTGTCAGTGTTAACATGCTTGAAGCTTATTGTTGATTATGGAATTATTAGATAAATTAGAAGGGCTCATTTCGCGTTTTGAAGAGGTATCTACCCTCATCACCGATCCTAATGTCATCGCCGATCAAAAGCGATATGTGAAACTCACAAAAGAGTACAAGGAACTTAGTGATCTGATGAAGGCTCGTAAGGATTATGTTAATTGTCTTCAAAACATAGAAGAAGCACGCAATATGATTGCCTCAGAAGACGACCAAGAGATGCGTGAGATGGCTCGCGAGCAACTGGCAGAAGCAGAAAAACGTCTGCCTGAAGTGGAAGAAGAGATAAAACTATTACTTATCCCTGCTGACCCTGAAGATGGTAAGAATGTAATTCTTGAAATACGTGGTGGCACCGGAGGTGATGAAGCCGCCCTCTTTGCAGGCGACCTCTTCCGTATGTACTCCAAATACTGCGAACAAAAAGGTTGGAAACTCTCTATTTCAAGTTTCTCTGAAGGTTCTGCTGGAGGGTACAAGGAAATTGTGTGCAATATAAGTGGAGATAATGTTTACGGCACCATGAAATATGAGTCGGGAGTGCATCGTGTGCAACGCGTGCCTGTCACCGAGACACAAGGACGAGTACACACCAGCGCAGCCACCGTGGCAGTACTGCCTGAAGCAGAAGCCTTTGATGTGGAAATCAACGAGGGCGCTATCAAATGGGATACGTTCCGTTCTAGTGGGGCTGGAGGACAAAACGTAAATAAAGTGGAGTCTGGAGTAAGAGCACGATATATGTGGAAAAACCCTAATACGGGTGTGGAGGAAGAGATACTCGTAGAATGTACTGAGACACGAGACCAGCCAAAGAATAAAGAACGTGCACTCGCTAGGCTTCGTACCTTTATCTACGACAAAGAACATCAAAAATATATAGACGACATTGCATCACGACGTAAGACATTAGTATCAACCGGAGACAGAAGTGCAAAAATCAGAACTTATAATTTTCCACAAGGACGTATAACTGATCACCGCATCAACTACACCATATATAATCTCACGGCTTTCATGAGTGGTGACATCCAGGACTGTATAGATCATCTCATCGTTGCCGAAAACGCAGAAAGACTCAAAGAAGCTGCGTTATAAACAACAACGAGGACAAAACGAAGAGGGAATATTTAACAATAATGTAATATGTTCAAATAAATTTGGATGTATTACATTTTTTTTATATATTTGCAATGTTTTACGTAGTAAAAGAAAATAAAAAAAATTGAAAACTATATATTAACTAATAATACACAAAAAAAAATGAAAAAAACAATTTCTTTTCTGATGCTCGTGTGTATGATGCTTAGCACACAAGTGTCTTTTGCTGGCACTTATACGGGCAAATTGTATAAGGTTGGTAGCATGGTGACTACCTTAGAAACTGGGAAACAGTATTTCCTCTTTAGTAATGCAACGAATAAACCACGTTATGCACAGGAGAATGCAAGTGGTGAAGTGAAGTTGATTGAAGATCCTACAGGAATGGGGGTACCTACTAACTTAGGTCTGATGTTCATTTTAGAAACATCAGCTACTGAAGGTAAGTATTACATCAAGACCGGTAATGACACTTACGTAAATAGAATTACATCAAGTGTAGTCAGTACAGGTACTGCCACTTACAACTGGACCATTGAAGAGATAGCAAACAACCCTGGTCACTACACTATTAAAGGTACTCTGAACAGTTGGAATGCAGACGCTGCAAATAGCAGTGTTAAGGGGGGTAGCGTGCGTGCTGCAAACAGCATAGGTGACTGGTCTTTCTACACTGTAGAAATGACTGACTTGAGTGATTTGAAAGGTGAGGCTCTCTATAATTACCAGATGAATGAGGACAGATTCGTTCGTCTATATAACAAACGTAAGTCAACTCAATACCTTACTTGCGACGCAAGCGGAAACGTATCTGGTGCAACGAAAAACGCAACATCATTCTCTCAGATTTGGTATCGTGTGAAGACAGGAGATGGTTATACATTGATGAATGCAGAGTCTGGTAAGTATCTGTCTGACAGTTACGCATCAGCAGGTGGCAGCGCTACAACACTTTATATGCAATACAGTGGCAACAACACTGATAAGAACACACAATCATGGTGTACAATCTCTTCTGAGAGCGATTTCTCTGGAGAGACTTGTCTGAACCTCGGCACTGATGGTACTAAAGTCACAAAATGGAAATGGAGTGGAGATTCTGGTAGTGATTGGGCTATGGAAATCGTTGACGACGTGACTGTGGATATCGTACGTACAAACTTGAACGCAGTACGTGGATGGGTGGATGAAGTAACTGACGGATACTATAGAATCGTCAGCATGAGCTACGGAACCGACGTAACTGAAAGCGGTCAGGAGTTGTTCTCAAAAACTCGTAATCCTCAGAACTATGCTCAATACTGGCAATTCAAAAAGAACGGTACTGGCTATACTATTCAAAATGTGTTTACACAAAATTATGTAAAACATCAAACAGCGACGAGTAGTTCATTCCTTACAGCTAAAGCTACGGATGCTACTGCAGATAAGTTCTATCCTAAGTATGAGGGTGGAGAGTGGTTTAACACGTTCGTCATCACAAACAACGCAAGTGATGGTAGCGGTATGCACACTGCAAACACACAAGGCAGTCGCGTAGTGCTCTGGAGCACCAGCGCCAATGCAAGTAAGTGGGCACTCGAAAAGGTAAGTCTTGACCCAGCAGCAATAGATTCTGTAAGACAGACTTTCATAGAATATGAAGACCTTACACAAAATAAGACAACATATCAGACAACCCTTGCACGTATCTTCACAAATAAGGCTTGTACAGAAATCAACGAAAGCGTGGCACAGATGAGCGACGCAGAACTCAGCACGATAGAAGGATATGACGCACTGCCAGAGAGATTGAAAGAGATGGTACTGAAGGTAAAAAACAATACTTGGCAGACATATAAAAATGATTCTTATGAAGCAGGATATGAGAAGTTCTTCCGTGTGGCAGACTATAAGATATATAGTAACTATGAGAAGATGGCGTGGAGAGAATACACAGGACAGAGTAATGCTTATGGTAAGCTATCCAATCCTACAGGTATCGTTGTGAATAGTGGAGACATATTGACAATCTTCGTTGACGCAGCACCAAAGAGTGGTTGTACACTACAAGCAGAACTCGTCGCTACAGATGGTGTTCCTGGAGGTCATCCAACAGGTAGTTGTACATCTCTCAAACAAGGTATGAACGTCATCATGGCAAGCGAACAGATGGAAGTATTCATCTTCTATCAGCTCGATGACCCTGAGAAATATCTGAAGAATTACCCTGATATTAAAATACATATAGAAGGTGGTGCCTTGAACGGATATTGGGATGCTACACGCGATATGACCAATAACGACTGGAAATTGCTCAAGACAAAACTCTTGAAAGAAAGTCCACACCTATCACTTAAGACAAATAAACTCGTGTTCCGCCTTCATCGTGATGCACTCGTCCAAGCTGCAGGCGACGACATTTGGACAATCACCGATATTTGGAACACAATGTGCGAAACAGAAGAAGCTTATCAGGGATTGGAACCATTTGAAGGTAGATTCAACAATATCTGGAACGTATTCTCTGTTGATTATAACTATATGTTTGCTTCTACATATGGTACATACTATCATTACAATACCTTTGGGTCAATATTCAACAAGACATACATGACTCACATGGATGGTGGACAAGAAGGTCTGTGGGGACCAAGTCACGAGATGGGACACAATCATCAATCTACAATTTGTATCGTCGGCACGATGGAGAGTTCTAACAACCTCTTCTCAAACATCAACCGCTTTGAACAAGGTATCAGTTGTGGCGACGGAACAGACCTCTCTACTGCATTCAACGAGGTTCTTATAGACAAGAAGGCATTCAATGAACTCGGCATCTACTGTACGACACGTATGTTCTTCCAACTCTATCTCTATTACCATGCAATGCATAATGACGACACATTCTATCCACGACTCTTCCAGGCTCTTCGTAACGATCCTATGAAAAAAGGAACACAGACATCTGGTAAAGAGAGTTATCTGCACTTCGCAAAGAAATGCTGTGACGTAGCACAAGCTGACCTCAGCGAGTTCTTTAAGACTTATGGTTTCTTCGTACCTATCTCTAACTTATATGTTGGTGACTACGGAGACTACAACATAACTACTACTCAAGCAGAAATTGACGAAGCACTTGAATACATGCATAAATATCCAACAAAACTGGGTAATATCATGTTTATCGATGAACGTGCCGCTCGTGAAAAAGCAGACGCAAACAACCGATTCCACGCTGTACCTGCATCTGATGGTTATAAGTGCCATGGTCCTTCTCAGGATGGTCTGAAAGGTGGATTCTATAAAGACTACACAGGGGACCCTGACTACAAAACTAATGGCGACTACTTCACCATCAAGAATGGTACTATATCATTCGTAGGTACTGGATGGATGGGACATAAGTTCTACGACAGAGAAACAGATGAACTCATCTGGGCAACAGCAGAGAAGAGTACTTCTCTCCCTTCAGAACTCGTCACTCTCACTCCAAAGAAATACTATGTAGTGGCAGCGGAGCAGAATGGTAAGGACGTACCTTGTGCTTATCGTGAAAACGTAATAAATAAGGAATACCCTATCACAGTCAACTTCCCTGACGAGACTACAAAGACTTGGAATTTGGAAAGTGACGGAAGTGATCTCAATAAGTATCTACCAGAGAATGCAATAGCTGTATATACAGGAACAAAGACTATACCAGAAGCAATACAAACTGCTACAAACTTAGTAGGCAAAGATGGTACTGCTGAAAACATAGTCATGAACGGAAATCAACCAATGTGTATCCCTTCTGACATCAATGCTAAAAAAGCAAGTTTTGAAAGAGAAGGCGCAGACGAATTTATGGCGCTCAACATACCTATGACGGTCAGTGGCACAAACCTCTACAAAGCAGAAATCAGTGATAACGTAGTGAATGTGACAAAAACTGATGATGCTATCGAAGCGGGTGCACCAGTGATTGTGGCAGGTGATGTTAATTTTTCTGGAGAGAATGTAGTCATCAAAGCAGGCAATTACGTAACAAAGGAAAATAGTTATGTGATGCGTAATGGTTGCAAGACAATTATCACGGCAAATGCAGTTCCATTTGAATATATCTACGACCAAGCTTATACTGTCAACTTCCCTGACGATATACAAAGTCTTGAAAACACAAGTAGCAATAATGGTTTAACTCGCGCTTATAACCTGGCTGGACAAATGACAAATGTTAATGCCAAAGGTTTAGTAATAGTAAATGGTAAAAAAGTATTTAACAAGTAAATCATGAAACATCTTTTAAGTAAGGTATTTTTGATGATTATAGCAATCTCATTCCTTCCTACTGTGGGAGGAATGAGAGAGGCTTATATCTATGCACAGAAAGTGACAATTTCACCTGTTCCTCAGTCTATCAAATGGAGTACAAAAGCATTTGATAACACTGCTACATTTAAAATTACTGACGTAGGTGCAGATACAGATGCAATTGCAACATTACAAGCAGTACTTGGTTCACGCCTCAGCGATGCTGGAGAGGTGGAAATAGTAATAGGCGAATTAGATGACGAAGGGATGTCATCATATAAAGCATATGTCCCTACTAAAGCTGAGGGTTATTACCTGAAAGTGGAAAGCAACAAGATAGTAATCGTTGGTAAAGACGGAAATGGCACGTTCTACGGCGTTCAGACATTAAGACAAATACTGCAAAGCCCTGAAGTAATGAGTGTTACAGTAAAGGACTACCCAAGCGTCAGTCAACGTGGTGTCATAGAAGGCTTTTATGGTAATCCATGGAGTACGACAGACAGAAAACGTCAGTTTGACTTCTATGGCGAAAATAAAATGAATACTTACGTTTATGGGCCGAAAGACGATCCTTATCACAGAGCTAACTGGCGCGATGCCTACCCTACGGCTCAAGGTAAGGTCATAAAAGAACTAGTTGAATATGCAAAGAAAAACAAAGTAAACTTCGTTTGGGCTGTGCACCCAGGAGGTGATATAAAATGGAACCTCACTGATAGTATGAATGTGGTGAAGAAGTTTGAAAATATGTACAAATTAGGTGTACGTCACTTCTCTATCTTCTTTGACGACATCAGTGGCGAAGGAGCACAAGCAGATAAGCAAGCAGGATTACTCAACTACGTGACAGATAACTTCGTAAAAAAATATGATGACGTGGCGCCACTAAGCATCTGTCCGACTCAATATAACAGAGCATGGTCTGGTGGTACTTATCTCTCTACACTAGGTAATGATATGTACTCTGAAGTACAGATCATGTGGACAGGCAACTCCGTGGTTGATATGATCAATAAGAGCGATATGACTTGGATAAATAACCAAATCCAGCGCAAAGCATTTATATGGCTCAATTATCCTGTTAATGATTATTGCATTGGACACATGCTCATGGGAAAGACATACGGAAATGATAGTGACATAGCAGATATGGTAAGTGCTTTCTGTTCAAACCCTATGGAATATGCTGAAGCTTCTAAGGTGAGTCTCTATAGTATCGCTGACTACTCATGGAATATGACTGACTACCAACCAGAGGCTTCGTGGTTTCGTGCTATGGAATATCTGATGCCTACTGCCACAGAAGCATTCCGCGTGTTCTGTGAACACAATGTAGATTTGGGAAGTACCTATCATGGACTCCGCAGAGAAAATGAATCACAAGCATTTGACGTTGCACGCCAGGTGTTTGAAACAGCTATTGCAAAAGGCTACGATACAGACGCAATAGCAAAGATGCAACCTTATATTGATTCGTTGGTATGGGCTGCTGACGAACTACAAAAAGACAGCGTCAATCACCCAGAAATGATTGCAGAAATCACCCCTTGGATGAACGTACTGAGATATATAGGACAACGTGGACAAATAGTATTGTCTATGTATTCAGATATCTACGAAAACAGACCTACTGTTTTTATAGAAAAATACAAACAAATCCAAGAGATACAAGCAAAAGAAGATGCTGTACGCAGTCGCAACTTTGAAGGATCAATTAAGACGCCTCACCCAGAGGTAGCTAAAGAAGTAGTTAATCCGTTCATCAAACGACAGATAACAGACCTCGTTCAACTATATAAGCAACGATACAACGAAGGTTGGGAGAACTTCCCAATATCTGTACTGAACAACGGCAATTATTTCATCAAGTATAATGGTAAATACTTGACAGATGTAAATGCTAGTCCTACACGTACTGGAGATTATCCTGTATTTCAAGCAGCACGTGACGGTGTCAACCCACAACGTCAGGAATGGACTATTTCAATAGACGCAACTACTGACAGATACAAGATAGTAAACACACAAGACAGCAGATACATAAATGAAAAAGGTGAGTTCTGGGCAAGCAGTACGTCAAACCCATACGAACCTGAATGGCACACATATAACCTCATCAGGATGAATGGTAAATATGCTATTCAGAATGCAGGTAGTGCAGGTAGTAACTTCTGGTCAGTCAGTGGTACTCGCATACAAAAAGGAAGCAATAATGGTGACGTAAAGATGTCTGATTTCATCTTTGAAATTGTACCTGTAGAAGGGGATGCTCCAGCCTACCCCGTGATTGAGGAGGGTACGGCTTATTTCATTGAGAGAAATGACGGACTGACGCTTACAGATGAAAAGCGTGACGGCACCGGCACTCCAGTCTTTAAGGCTCTCGGCCGTGCTGACATACTACGTAAATACCAACAATTCTATTTTGCCCCTAACGAGAACACCGGAAGATGGAAGATTGTACCAGAATGCAACAAAACTGCAGGTTATCTCAACGAAAATGGTGGAATAAGTAAAGCTGGATTTAATGAGACAGAACACACTTACGTAATATCTGAAATAGAAGGTATGTTCGCTATACGCACAGCAGGTGACGATGCTAAATATTGGCAGATTTCTGACAATAGCATATCACAAGGAAATGCTGCTGCTGCAGATAGTTATATCTTTAAAATACTTACTAAGGAACAAGCAGTCGGGATAAATGACGTAGAGACGGCAACCACTTCAAAGAATAATGACTTTACGTATAACATCGCGGGACAAAAGGTAAATAATGATTATAGGGGGATAATTATACAAAACAATAAAAAAATACTACAAAAATGAAACAAACAGTATTAGTAACAGGTGGTACAGGATTTATAGGTTCACACACTACTGTAGAACTGCAACAAGCAGGTTATGAGGTAGTAGTGATTGACAACTTGTCGAACTCAAATGCAGATGTAATTGATGGAGTTGAAAAGATAACAGGCATACGTCCTGCTTTTGAAAAAGTGGATTGTTGTGATAAAGAAGCTCTTGAAGAAGTATTCAAAAAATACCCCGGAATTCAAGGAATCATACATTTTGCTGCAAGCAAAGCTGTAGGAGAATCTGTTGAAAAACCTCTTATGTATTATCGCAATAATCTTGTATCACTCATTAACCTTTTGGAGTTGATGCCTAAGTATGATGTTAAAGGTATTATCTTCTCAAGTTCTTGTACCGTATATGGTCAACCAACTGAAGAAAATCTCCCTGTCACAGAAAAGGCTCCTATACAAAAGGCAGAGAGTCCTTACGGAAATACAAAACAAATCAACGAAGAGATCATACAAGATTACATACACAGCGGTGCACCTATCAAGAGTATTATCCTTCGCTACTTCAATCCAATCGGTTCACACCCAACAAGCATCATAGGCGAGTTGCCAAATGGAGTGCCTGCTAACCTCATCCCGTTCCTTACTCAGACAGCTATCGGCAAGCGTGAGTGCTTGACTGTGTTTGGTGATGATTACAACACACCCGATGGTAGTTGTATCAGAGATTATATATATGTAGTGGATCTTGCTAAAGCACATGTATGTGCAATGGCACGCATCCTAGATGGCAACGCTGAAGAGCCTGTTGAGATATTCAATATAGGTACTGGACACGGATGTAGTGTACTCGAACTCATAAACGCATTCGAAAAGGCTACTGGAGTGAAATTAAACTACAAAATTGGTCCTCGTCGTGAAGGAGACATCGAGGCTATTTGGGGGAATGTAGATAAAGCTAATACAGTACTTGGTTGGAGTGCAGATACACCTCTTGATGAAATACTCCTTTCTGCGTGGAATTGGCAAAAGAAACTCGGAAAATAAACATTGCATGAATACGTTTTATTCAAATAACATGAGAGTGATAGTGATGATATCATTATCACTCTTTTCTATATTTTTTCTATCATCAAACGCAGATGCTCAAAATTTTGACGAATACTTCACTGATTCCACCCTGCGTGTAGATCTTCAGTTTGCTGGTAACGCACGAGAACAGAAAATCTATCTTGACAACCTACGTCGCAAAGCCATATGGGCAGGACGGAAAAATCGTCTTAACGAGATACTGCTTCAGGGTAACGGACAGATAGAAATGCGTGATCATAAGAACGGCACAGCCCTCTTCGTTCACACATTCTCATCACTGTTTACAGAGTGGTTAAACACAGAAGAAGCAAGACATATTGATCGTTCATTCCAACAATGTTTTTATCTACCTATGCCTAAAAAGGCTGTAGATGTAAGGGTTATGTTGCGAAACAATTATCAAAAAATTGTCGCAGAAACTACATTCACTGTTGATCCGAATGACATACTAATTCGCCCGGAAACAAATAACGACCTGAAGAGTTATTATATTCAGAAAAGTGGCAATGTAACTGATTGTATAGACCTCGCCATAATTGGCGAAGGGTATACAGAAGGTGAGATGCAAAAATT
>R20__coassemble_654_pt1 | contig 24058 bp, 16 predicted proteins | sample R20__metabat2_high_PE_015 | metagenome-assembled genome bin R20 | reverse complement strand
AATAGTGAAAAGGAGAAACGTTTAATTCACAAATTCACAAATTCACAAATTCACGTTTTTCTATTTCCCTAAAAGTTGTTTTAATAAATTATTCGTATCTCTAAACGTTCTAATTCTTCTCTATCATCATAACCTCTAAATAACCATTCAACTGACAAGCTGGGTAAGATGTCTATAATTGTTTTTAGTTCTTCAATGTCTATTTTTCTCCGACCATTCAATTTATTGTTCAATGTACTCTCTGCAATTTTTAGGTGTTTTGCAAGTTCATAGCGAGTAATTTTTTGACTTTTCAAAAAGTCGTTAAGTCGTTGTAAATGTAGGCACGTGGATTCATGTGAGTTACTCTGCAAGGCAGAGGAGACAAATAATTAAGGCACGCTAAATAACGTGCCTTTTTTTTGTGAATTTGTGAATTTGTGAATTGCATAATATTACATATATTTTTTGCACAAAAATGGGAAAGTGTGCAGGTCACTTTGCAATGCTCAATCAAAATGGTATACTTTTAAATTATTATTTGGTATACTTTGGCATTACTAACTACAGATATAACGGTGAAAAGACGGTGAAAAAGTGAGAATAAGATAAGTAATAGTTTTTGAGTAAGGATTTACTAAGAAAAGAAAAAACTTTTTCTTTTTTTATTTGTTCTTTTGGTTATTTATTTATATTTTTGTGATTGATTTTTATAGTATAGAAACAATCACATATATGGCTAAAATTCTTAGTGTAGATGATGAAGTAGACCTTGAGTTACTTCTGACGCAACATTTCCGTAGGAAAATTCGTAAGGGTGAGTATGAGTTTTTCTTTGCTCATAATGGTTTAGAGGCTTTAGAGATGCTTTTGAGACATCCTGATATAGATGTTATCTTGTCTGACATAAACATGCCAGAAATGGATGGACTGACGCTCCTGACAAAGATAAACGAAATGCGGAATCCTGCACTCAAATGTATCATGGTGAGTGCTTATGGTGATATGGACAACATACGTCAGGCAATGAATGGTGGTGCATTTGATTTTGCTACAAAACCTATAGACTTAGACGATTTGGAAATCACCATAGAGAAGGCTCTTGAACAGATTGACTTCGTGAAGAAATCGCAGAGGGAACATCATCAACTCGTCGATATACAGACAGACTTGAGTGTGGCGCGTGAAATACAACATGCCATTCTGCCTCGTTCCTTCAAACTGAAGATGTGTGGGGCGGAGAAAGTGGACGTTTATGCAAGCATGACGGCTGCAAAGGATGTGGGTGGAGATTTCTATGATTTCTTCCCTATCGACGACACGCATTTCGGTTTCACCATTGCCGACGTGAGTGGAAAGGGTGTGCCTGCTGCTATCTTTATGGCTGTGAGTCGTACGCTCATCAAGGCAACGGGCATGCGTGGTATTTCTTCGAGCGATTGTATGGTAAAAGTGAACGAACTGCTCGCGGAGGAGAGTTTAGACTCTATGTTTGTTACTGTATTCTACGGTGTGTTTGACATCACTACGGGACAAATAGACTACACCAATGCTGGACATAATCCTCCATATGTGTTGAGGAGAGATGGCAGGGTGGAAGCGTTGACGTCTGACCATAACCTGGCATTAGGTGTGATGGATGGCATTTCGCTGAGCAGTAATGCCTTGACGCTGAACGAGGGCGATTCGCTCGTTATGTTCACCGACGGGGTGACGGAGGCAGAGAACGAGCGTTTGGAGCAATTTGGTGAAAAACGTTTGGAAAATGAACTCTTGCAACTAAAAGGTAAGAACAGTCAGACTGTGGTTGATGTCATAAACCAAAGGGTAAAAGAGTTTGCTGGCGAACACGAACAGAATGATGACATAACTATATTGGTTGTGGGTTATGAAAATCAATAAAAAAATAACGCTGAGGGCGATTGAGGTGACGCTCGTTGTGGGTGCGCTCGTAGGTGCCTACGTCGTGGGTGTGAAGTCTGGCACAGATAGTGCGCAACGGTATTATGAAACCTTCGACGAGGAGAGTGCTGTCACCCAGCGAGTCAGCGAACAAATGGCGGACATAGCACAACAGCAAAAGGAGGTTTCTGACGAACAACGTGCTTTGGCAGAACAGGAGAGTGAGGTGGCACGACAAGCAGAGGCGAAAGCAAACGAACATGCTGTGCGGGCAGAACAAATGGCTGAAGAGGCTCAACTGCAACGTGACGAAGCAAACCACCAGAGGGAGGTGGCACAAATGAGCCAGAGATTGGCAGAAGAACAGAAAGACATTGCACAAAAAAACCAACGTCTGGCGCAGAGACAACAACAGATTGCTGAAGAGAAACGCGACCAGGCAGATTTGGCTCGACGCATAGCCGACACATTGAATTATCGTACGTTAGGGAAAAACCTCGGTAACTCGGCTGTGTCACAATACCAGGGTAACCACACGGATTTGGCTAACACGCTTGCTTATGCCAGTTATTATTTCCTGAATACTTATAAGGCCGACACTTATCAACCCAACACATTCAAGGCATTGAGCAGTTGTTCCAACACCAAACACGTGGCTACGATGGAGAAGAAAGGGGCTGTATGTGCCGTAACGCCTTACGACGACAAGGGTTTCATTGCCGTGTCAGACTATGGGGAGATGGAGTGGGTGAGGTCGCTCACCACAAGGAAATTATCGGAGAAGTTAATACAGAACAGTGAGTACAACTTCAGAGATGTATGTGTCAACAATCACATCATTTATGCCTTGTCGCTACATGGACCATTGCTTGTGGTCAACCCTGCGCAGGCGAGAAAAACGGAGGAGGTGGATTTGCCAGAAGACTCATATCTGCAAGTGTTTTGTGAGAATGAAAACTCAGTTCTCGTGGTTGGTAAATATCATCTCTGCTCATATAACCTCAACACGAAACAACTCACCTCAACAAAACTGACAAATGCCGTGTCGGTGGCGGTGAGAAGAGAAAACAATCTGTATTTGTTTTTTCAAGACGGCACGTATAAAATATGTTTGCCTACTCTCAAACCCCTCAAACCTCTCACTCCTCTCAAACCCCTTATCACCGCTGCATATTACGACAAGAAGACAAAATGTTTGTTTCTTGGACACGACAATGGTGATGTGGACATAGTGAACAGAGATAATGTCCTTCTACACACTCTTTGTGGGCATAACAGCAGAATAACCAAAATGGGTGTTTGGAATGATTTGTTGATTACAACCTCATACGACAAAACGATGAGAATATGGAACCTGCAAAATGTAAACGCTTCAAAAGAGTGGGTAGTGGGAGTGGATTATAAATACAACGGATGGCCTTTATCTCTTTGTTTCTTGAAAAACACCTCTACACTTGTAGTTGGAACAAGTGATGGAACAATTCAGCAGATGGAGGTCTCCATAAGAAAGTTGGCAGAAACAGTTAAATCAAATATGCGTAATTTAACCAGTGATGAATGGAACCAATACGTGGGAGTGAGCATTCCTTATCAGAGGTTTAAATGATTATGAAAAGATATATTTCTCTACTGATAATAACTCTGTGGGTGTTGTGGTGTACGGACGGCAACGTGCAGTGTGCAAATTTACCGTTTGCATCTGCATCGGGACAACCCTTCTTAAAGAATTATCCTGCCACCGAATATAAAGCCCACAACAGCAACTATCAGGTGTTTTGTGACAAGACAGGACGTGTGTTTGTTGCCAATTTCGAGGGATTGCTTATGTATGACGGCGTGACGTGGAAGACGTTTCACACACCAGGCATCTCTCGTGTGACATCTCTCTATGAGGACAGTTCGGGTGTGCTGTGGTTTGCGGGGAATAATGTTCTTGGATATGTGGAGACGACGGATGGCGTGAAGTTACACTATGTGGTCAGAGATGATGTTAAAAATAAATCTTATGGCGACATAAGCAACGTGGGCGAACGAAATGGAAAAATATGCTTTACTGCTAATAAGGGGCGTTTTGTGGTTAGGGGGAGTGAGAGAAGAGAGAGAAGAGAGAGAAGAGAGAGAAGTGAGAGAAGAGAGAGAAGAGAGAGGAGTGAGAGGAGTGAGAGGGGTGACTGTTTTATAACCGACCAGGGACTCGTAGCCGTAGCAGTTGCGAATGGTGGGGTGTTAATAAAAAATAAACAGGGAAAAGAAATTTATAGGATAACAACAGAAGATGGACTGTGTAGCAACAACGTGAATTCACTTTCTTATAACGGGAAAGGTAATCTGTGGGGCGCTACAGATAATGGTTTGTTTGTTATCTACGTCTCACCTGTATTTACACACTACGACGAGAGACTTGGATTGGTGGGAGAGGTGACAAGCATACTTAATGACGGACAACATCTGTATGTGGGCACATTGCAGGGTTTATATCACTTGACTCCTGAAAAACAATTTGAGAAAGTGGAAGGAATCAACTTGGCTTGTTGGCAACTGACGACATCTCCCAATGGAACTAAGTTCGCAGCAACGGCAGACGGAGTATATATGCACAAGGACGTGACAAAACACATCACCACCAGACACACACTTAGTTTAATCACTCTCAATGACCATGTGTTTCTCACGGGAGAGATAGATGGTATCTACTCTAACACTACGGACGGAAAAACCGAGCGACTGTGTGACGCACAAAACGTAGTGAAGTTTGAGAGAGATGCAGATGGTGGCATCTGGGGCGTATCACTGTCACGAGACACTTATTATCTGGCAAAAGGAAGCAAACGATTTAAGAAAAAAGAAAATAAAAACATCACCGTACTCTTCAATTACATAGACACGCAGGGACGTAAGTGGTATCAGAAGAAAAATCGTGGCCTCTATTGCGATGACTTAAACGAGAACCAACGTAGATGGTGTGCTCCGCTCTCTGGCTATAGCATACAGGCAATGGATGTGAATGACAACGTGGTGTTCGTGGGAGGTAACTTCGGACTCATACGGTTTGACCTCAACGACATGAGACGCATCTCTACCTATAAACCAACACTCCACCTCCGCTCATTCGTGGAAAATGGCAACAACGTGAGTTTTTCATTCTCTAACGACAAACAAGACCCACTGGGCAAAACGCAATATCATTACCGTCTGCAAGATGGCGACAAATGGATTGATTGTGCAACTGACCAAGACCTCTCGTTGGTGAATATGACTTCGGGGAACTACCAACTTACAATACGTTCACAAGATACGTATGGCAACGTCACAATGAGTAAAACCACAGAGTTCTATGTGGAACCACCATTCTACTTGAAATGGTACATGCAGGTGATTTATCTGCTGTTGGTAGGTGGTTTGATTTATTGGGGTATAAAATGGAGATTGCACAGAATGGTCAAGGAACAAATGCGGTTGGAATCACTCGTAAACGAAAAGACACAAGAACTGCGTGATGCACAAAACCTTCTCATCAGACGTGAACGAGAAGCCACTATCGGTAAATTGACCAAAGGACTCATCGACAGAATCCTCAACCCGATGAACTATATAAATAACTTTTCACATATAACGATAGGTCTTGCAAAAGACTTAAAGGAAAATATCGAAACGGAAAAAGAACACATGTCTGAAGACAACTACGAAGACTCTATGGATGTGTTAGACATGATGCAGACCAATCTAAAAAAAATTGAAGAACACGGTATGTCAACCACTCGCATCATAAAAGCCATGGAGGAGATGCTGAAAGAACGACCAGAAAAGAAAAAAGAAAATATTAACCTCGTTTCGCTTTGTCAACAAAACATAGACGTGTTCAGTAAATACTACGAAGACGACATTAAGAGATATGGAATAAAAGTGGATTTTGAACATTCGGAGAACTCCATAACGACAAATGTAATAGATGAGTATTTAGATAAGTGCGTGAAACTGATGCTGAGTAATAGCATCTATGCCGTCAAGAAGAGTTGCGACAAACAGAATAAACAGAATTACACACCTGTGATAAAACTACACTTAACCAGAGATGAAAAAAATAAAACTACACAACTCTCTATATATGACAACGGCATAGGCATAGAAGACACCATACAAAGCAAAATCTTTGACCCATTCTTCACCACAAAACCTACGGGCGAAGCACCTGGCGTGGGACTTTACATGGCTCAACATTTAATGCAAGACGCGGGTGGAACAATATCTATGAAATCAGTAAAAGACGAATTTACAGAATTTATAATTTCATTACCCTGATTATGGACGAACTGGAAAGATTAAAACAAGACATTTCAAGACTGCAAGACCTACTCAAGAGACAAGAGAAATTGGCTTCTTTGGGTAGCCTGACGGCTGGCATAGCCCACGAAGTGCAAAACCCCCTCAACTTCGTAATCAATTTCAGCAAAATGTCACAAAAACTGATTGACGAACTGTGTGAGAGAAGTGAGACGAGAGAGGAGAGACGAGAGACGAGTGACGAGATAAATGATATCTGCAATGACTTAAGGGAGAACATAAAAAAAATACAAGAACACGGAGAAAGAGCCATCAGTGTGATTCGTGGCATATTGCTACAAAGCCGTGGCAAGATGAATGAGTTTCTTCCTACTGACGTGGTTGCATTGGTACACGAATATGTGTGGTTGAGTTATCACGCCATGAGGGCTAATAACAAGTCGTTCAACGTGAGCATAAAAGAAGACTATCAAGAGAATGTTCCGAAACTGATGGTGATACCACAAGACCTAAGTAGGGCCGTGCTGAACGTGATGAACAACGCTTGCTATACCGTGCAGGAGAAAACCGAGAGAGGAATGGATGACTATTCCCCAGAAATAAAAGTGACGCTGAGATGGGTGTTAGATAAACTCACCATCACCATTGCCGACAACGGAATGGGTATGACGGAGGAGGTGAAAAACAGACTCTACGAACAATTCTTCACCACTAAACCAATAGGACAAGGCACTGGATTGGGAATGGCTATCACTCACAAAATCATCACTGAAAATCACAAAGGCGAGATGAAGGTGGAGAGTACAGAGGGCAAGGGAAGTGTGTTTACATTTATCATTCCAACAAAAGAATAAATCAACCAACTATGAAAAAAAGGATTGCCTTGCTTATAATAACAGAGTTGTTGTGGACGGCGTGTGTGTTTTCACAAGACTACAGCACCGTCTTCGCTCAAGCAGAAGAGGCTTACGAGTTGGGGCATTGGGACACGTCTGACTCGTTGCTTTTACATAACCTGAAAAGAATGAGCGGAGAAGAGAGGGTGAAGTCTTACAGACTGTTGGCACTGAGCATGCTCAATCAAGATGAGACTCAAAAGGCAGAGGAGTATGTCACACGTTTACTCGCTTTAGACCCTTACTACACTGCTTATGGTGATGCTCCGCGTTTTGTGGATATGGTGGAAAAACTGAAAAAAGGAAAAACCACAGTGAGTACGGCGTCGAAAATGGCAGAGACAATAGAAGAGGTACCTGTGCCTGTGACTCTCATAACCGACAGGATGATTGAGGCATCAGGTGCACGCACACTCTCTGACGTGATAGAGTTATTCGTTCCAGGCATATCCAGACTGAGCAGCGTGGAGGATAACGTGGCAATGCGTGGCATATCTGGACTCGGACAAGAGACCATGCTCGTACTGTTAGACGGACACCGACTCAACTCAAGCAGTACAAATATATTCTCGTTCGACGTGAGAAATGACTTGCAGAAGATAAAACGAATAGAGGTGCTGAGAGGTCCTGCTTCTTCGCTGTATGGCAACGTCGCACTGACGGCTGTGGTGAACATAATCACTAAAGATGGGAACGACTTAGACGGTGGCGAGGTGACGGCTAAGGTGGGACATAACAAGGAGTACTCGGGAACACTCCTTCTCGGACACGGCAACCTGAAAACCGAATATCTGGCTTGGGCATCTGTCTATAACTCCACAGGAGAGAAACACAACCTCTTAGGTACTACCCACTATCTGGGGGGATATAACAACAAACCTACGTTTGACGCGGGAATAAAAGTCAGATGGGGAGACTTGAACGTGAGCGTGTCATCAAACTACTGTAAGACGGTGCCTTACTATAATCTGATTGAGGTGAATAATGATTTTTCGTACGACCAATACCACAAACAAAATGGGGATAAACCCGGTGTGTCAAGACAAAACACAAGGATAGACCTCGACTACAGTCGCAGCATGGAGAACTTCACCCTCTCCGTCTCTGCCTTCGGTGGGAAGGAACGAATAAATATGTATAACGTATTGGGCGATTCGGTACCTTATTATCTCGCCGCTGCATTGGCTGAAAAACTGGGCATTAAAGACGTGAAGACACGAGGGGTGTGGCAGGCAATCAATTGGGAGGACTACACCTTTGGTGGAACTGTATCGGGCACCTATAAATACAAATTAGGTAAAAACATGTTTGGCTCGCTGATGGGGGGAGTGCAGTACGAGGTGTTCACACTCACTGATGCAGACTTGAAACTGGGTGCAGACTTCAACAAAGTGAATAACTGTCTCAACACCATCTTCAGCGAAGGTAATGAACACACGCTCTCTGCGTTCGTGCAGTTGAAACATAACTTCTTGGAACGATTGATATTCAATGGTGGACTGCGCTACGACCACAAGATTCGTCAGGATGCCGAACGTCTTAACACATATTCACCACGCATGTCACTGATTTGGCTCACCAACGACCAACTCAGTCTGAAAGCATGCTATTCACACTCATTCGTAGATGCTCCGTTCTTCTATAGAGGTTCGAAAATAAGTATCTTGCAGAGTGGTAAGAACCTGCAGGCAGAGAAGATGAATTCCGTTCAGATAGGTGCCATAATGAATTGGAGTAAGATACATCTGAAGGCGGAGATGAATTGTTTCTACAATAACGTCACCGAACTCGTCTATTACAACTCTGGAACGAGTGACACGTTCGTCAACTCAGGTAAGGTCAATATGGGTGGAGTGGAAGGATGTCTCTGGTACAACACAGACAACACCTTTGCAAACATCAACTTTACTGTGCAACATCCATTTGATGTGGAGAACTATTACACGACAACACAACACGAGATAATCAATATCCCTAAGTTTCTTCTCAACATCACTGCCTCACAAAGACTGTTCAATTCATCAAGATATGGTGCACTCAGCGTTAGGGCTAACATGCACTATCAAAGTGAGATGGAATGTCTGCGCAACGATTTGATGATAAAGATAGTTGACCCTGTAAATATCTACACGCAACACCAAAACGACTATGCAGTATTTGGTGGAGGCATTGAATGGAAGTCGCTGTTTGGACTGCGTGCTTCACTCGATGCACACAACATCTTCAACCACAAATACTACATAGGTGGACAACTGAAAGACCCTGTGCCAGGCATGGGTTTCAACCTGCAAGGGAAAATATCTTATTGTTTTTAATTGCAAGAAGCCTCGTAAGCGGCAGCATCCATAAGTGCGTCCAACTCTGAAGGATTGCTCATGCGAATCTTGATAATCCAATTCTCAAAAGCATCTTGATTCACCAGTTCGGGCGAGTCTTCAAGTGCTTCGTTCACTTCCGTGACAACGCCAGAAACTGGTGTGAAGAGGTCGCTTGATGCCTTTACACTCTCGAGCGCACCAAACTCTTCCTCTGCCTCTAATTCGTCGTCAACAGATGGTAGGTCAACATAAGTTATGTCGCCCATCTCTGCCTGTGCAAAATCTGTTACACCAATAACTGCTACGTCACCCTCAACGCGTACCCATTCGTGTGACTCACTGTATTTGAGTCCTTCAATTACTCTTGCCATAATGCTTTTTTTATTTTTTTTGTTTTATGATTTTATTTCTTATTTCTTATAGTTAGTTTGATAAAAACGTTTCTTCACCACCCTTCCAGGGAACACCTTCTTACGAATTTGAACGGAGAGAGGTGTGTCGAGTTTGCTGACAGAAGAATCAACCAAAGCAAAACAGATGCTCTTGTCGAGAGAGATAGAGTGATAGCCCGTAGTCACTATCCCCACAACTCCCTCTTCACTCAACACCTCATACCCTGCACGAGGAATGGCTTTATCGTCTATCTCTATGCCCACCAGTTTACGTGCTACACCATTGGTTTTCTGACTGACGAGTGCGTCTTTCCCTATGAACTCTTCTTTATCGAGTTTACAAAACATGCTCAACCCCGCCATCACAGGAGATATGTCTGCCGATAACTCATCACCATAAAGAGGCAGTCCTGCCTCAAAACGCAACGTGTCACGACAACCAAGACCACACGGAGTGACACCCGCTGCTAATAAGGCTCTCCACAACTCCACGGTCTCAGCACAAGAAGCATAAATCTCAAAACCATCCTCTCCCGTGTAACCCGTGCGAGAGATAATCATTCCGTCAGCCTCAAAAAACGTGTAAAAGGCAAGGGACGAGAGACGAGAGGAGAGAGACGAGAGACGAGGGACGAGGGACGAAAGCACTTCTTCTGCCAGTGGTCCCTGAACTGCTATTTGTCCCCAACGCTCTGATTGGTTGTCAATCACCACGTCGTACCCCTCAGCATTCTTCACCATCCATTCATAGTCCTTGTCTATATTTGCTGCATTGATGACGAGCAGATAATCATTCTCTCCACGACGATAAACGAGTAAGTCGTCCACTACTCCACCATTTTCGTAACACATCATTCCGTAAAGGATTTGACCGTCAACCATACCCCTTACATCATTCGTGAAGATATGATTCACGTAACGTTCGGCATCAGTGCCAGAGACAAATACCTCTCCCATGTGCGAGACATCAAACATACCTACTTTTTTGCGCACGGCAAGGTGTTCGTCTGTGATGTTGGTGTACTGAATAGGCATATCAAAGCCTGCAAATGGCACCATCTTGGCACCGAGAGCAATGTGTTCATCGTGTAAACACGTATTTTTTATTTCCATAATTTATTTGTTTTACGTGCAAATTTAATCAAAAAGCATCAATTGGAAAAATATTTTTATAAGTTTTTTTTTCGTTTCTTATTTGTTTTTGTGCTCGCTTATTCGTAACTTTCGCTACACTACACTACGCGCAACTTACTCTCGCTCGGAAAAATCAAATTAAAAAAAGTCTTTTTTATTTGCTTTTTCGCTCGCTTATTCGTAACTTTGTAATCTAAAAAAGGATAAGTTATGGAAACGGTTTTAAGCGGAATGCGACCTACGGGCAACCTACATCTTGGCAATTACTTTGGTGCTGCACGTAGTTTTGTGAAAATGCAAGATGAATATGATTGTTATTTCTTTATTGCTGACTGGCATTCGTTGACCACACACCCCAAACCCGAAGACATACAACGCAGCGCCAAAACCATACTCGCAGAATATCTTGCCTGTGGCATTGACCCCGACAAAGCAACTATATACATACAGAGCGATGTGCCAGAGACACTGGAACTGTATTTGTATCTTAACATGAATTGCTACCTCGGCGAACTGGAACGCGTGACCACCTTCAAAGAGAAAGCACGCAAACAACCTGACAACGTGAATGCAGGACTGCTCACTTACCCTACACTGATGGCAGCAGACATCCTGCAACACCGTGCAGTAAAGGTGCCTGTTGGTAAAGACCAAGAACAAAATATGGAGATGGCTCGCCGCTGCGCACGTCGTTTTAATAATATCTACGGCGTGGATTTCTTCCCAGAACCACAGAATTTCTCGTTCGGAAAAGAAGCAATCAAAATTCCTGGACTCGATGGCTCGGGAAAGATGGGAAAAAGTGATGGCAACTGCATTTATCTCTTTGAAGACGACAAAACCATAACAAAGAAAGTGATGCGGGCCGTGACGGACGAAGGACCAAAAACACCAAACAGCGAAAAACCAGAAGTAATACAGAACTTGTTCACACTGATGAAAATTGCTTCCACCGACGACACCTACCGTTATTTTGATGAGAAATGGAATGATTGCACACTGCGTTATGGCGACATGAAGAAACAACTGGCACAAGACCTACTAAACATCATCGCACCAATACGTGAGCGTATCGCAGATATCTCATCCGACGAAGAGCGACTGAATCAGATAGCAAGACGTGGGGCAGAAAAAGCACGAGAGAGTGCAAGGAAAACACTCGACGAGGTGCGACACATCATCGGATTTCGTTAGGACACACAGACAGAGCAAAAAAAACTGATCTATTAACAAAAAAACAAAATATTATGGCTTTTACAAGGATTACGGCAGCAGAAGCTGCAGCAATGATTCAACATGGTGACAACATCGGACTGAGCGGTTTCACCCCAGCAGGAACAGCCAAGGCCGTGACTACTGAATTGGCAAAACGTGCCCATGAGGAGCATGAGAAAGGACGTCCTTTCCAAGTAGGCATCTTCACAGGAGCAAGTACCGGACAGAGTTGTGACGGAGTACTGTCCAACGAACAAGCAATACGCTACCGTGCACCATACACCACAAACCCAGATTTCCGCAAACACGTCAACATGGGTGAAATTGCTTACAACGATATTCACCTCTCACAGATGGCTCAAGAACTGCGTTACGGTTTTCTTGGCGACGTTGATTGGGCTATCATAGAAGTCTGCGCCCTGACCGATGACGGCAAAGCCTATCTGACGGCTGCAGGAGGTATAGCACCTACCGTGGCACGATTAGCCAAGAAAGGTGTCATCATCGAACTCAATGCGTTCCACTCAGACAAGAGCATCGGCATTCACGATGTCTATGAACCAACCGACCCCATCGAACGCCAGTGTATTGGCATCACGAAACCATCCGACCGCATAGGTGAGACGTACGTACAGATTGACCCTAAGAAAATTGTTGGAGTGGTGGAGTGCAACCTACCCGATGAGGCACGTGCATTCAAAGGTACAGACCCCATCACCGACACCATCGGAAACAACGTTGCCGAATTCCTCGTTAAGGACATGAAGGAAAACAGAATACCAAAGACCTTCCTACCTTTACAAAGTGGTGTAGGTAGCACTGCCAATGCCATCCTCGGAGCCTTAGGCCATAATCCTCATGTCCCAGATTTCAATATCTACACAGAAGTACTGCAAGACGCTGTCGTGGAACTCATGAGAGAAGGACGTGTCAAGACCGCCAGCACCTGCTCACTCACTGTGACCAATGAGGTCCTACACGGTATTTATGAAGACATCGATTTCTTCAAAGACAAACTCGTACTCCGTCAGAGCGAAATAAGTAACAACCCAGAAGTGATTCGCCGACTTGGAGTGATAGCCATCAATACCGCCATAGAGTGCGACATCTACGGCAATGCCAACTCCACACAAATCTGTGGCAGCAAGATGATGAACGGCATTGGCGGCAGTGGCGACTTTGAAAGAAATGCCTACCTCTCCATATTCACTTGTCCATCTGTTGCCAAGGGAGGCAGCATAAGTAGTATAGTACCATTCTGTTCACACCTCGACCACACCGAACACGACGTGAACGTGATTGTAACCGAACAAGGCGTGGCAGACCTGCGAGGCAAATCACCAGTAGAACGAGCAAAACTCATCATTGAGAACTGTGCACACCCAGACTACAAACAACTCCTCTGGGATTATCTCAAACTCACACAAGGCGGACAGACACCACACCGACTATCCGCAGCATTTGCCATGCACGACACCTTCCTACGCGAGGGAGACATGCACAACACAGACTACTCATTATATTTGAAATGATAACAATCACACCTACAAGATGAGATTCTTTTCGTGGAACGTGAACGGCATAAGGGCTTGTCAAAACAAAGGCTTCTCCGATGTGTTTGACAAGTCCAATGCAGACTTCTTTTGCCTGCAAGAAACCAAGATGCAAGAAGGACAACTCGACCTAACATTTCATGGTTACAATTCATATTGGAATTACGCAGAGAAGAAAGGATATTCAGGGACTGCTATATTTACACGCCACACCCCTCTCCATGTGACACGCAGTGACGAAGGAGAAGGACGTGTCATCACACTGGAGATGAACGATTTTTTTCTCGTCACCGTTTACTCACCCAACTCACAAGACGAATTGAGAAGACTGGACTACCGAATGCAGTGGGAAGACCGATTCAGAACATACCTCATCGACTTAGACAAGAAGAAACCAGTCATCATCTGCGGAGACATGAACGTGGCACACAAAGAGATTGACCTGAAAAACCCACAAAGCAATCACAGAAACGCAGGATTCACAGACGAAGAACGCAACAAATTCACACAACTCCTCTCCGCAGGATTCGTTGACACATTCCGATACCTGTACCCCAATCAAACAGACATCTATTCGTGGTGGTCATACCGTTTTCAAGCACGTTCAAGAAACTCCGGGTGGAGAATAGACTATTTTCTCTGCTCCGAACGCATCGCCCCACAAATACAAGAAGCAACCATACACACCCACATCACCGGCTCAGACCACTGTCCCGTATCATTAGACATAACCATCTAACTCACCCAACAGCCATGCACCTACAAGAAATAAAATTAGAACTACGGAGCATGATGAACGGCGTAGCATCTGATGCTATGCGCCAAACTGCAGACTACAGAGTGAATTACGGAGTAGAAATTCCGAGACTACAGAGCCTCTGCAACACGCTGATTGAAGACAACGAGACCAACGACACGTTAATTGACGCTTTATGGAAAGAACGAGTGAGAGAATGCAGAATTTTAGCATTGATGCTGGCAGGAAAGATTTTTAATAAACCCCTCACTCCTCAAACCTCTCTCACTCCCCATCTCTGGATAACCGACATAAAGACAATTGAGATGGCACGCTATGCAGCACTTTATCTGTTTCAATACCTACCAGACGCAAATAAGATAATCACCACATGTGAACATAGCGATGACGCCGTCTGGCGTGAATGCGCACGCTGCACAAGATACTGGATAAACAGACCAAAAAAAATGGACAGCGAGATAATAAACGAGTTTAGTCTATTTCTTGAGAAACACAACCTACGAAAAACCCCAGAACGGTTTGCCATACTTGAGAAAATCATCACCCTCAACAGACACTTCACCGCCGACGAATTACACCAACTGCTGATGAAAGAGTTCAGGGTGAGCCGAGGCACTGTCTATAACAACCTCCATTTACTCGAACAAGCACACCTCATCGCACGCACACTCTCTGGCGACTCCATACAATACGAAATATACAACCCACAACAGCCACACCTTCATGTGATTTGCACACAATGTGGGCGAGTCAGAGAACTTGCAGGACAAGAAGTCATTGACAGTTTAAGACACCTAAAAACCCGACAATTCAAACCACATTTGTACTCAGTCAACATATATGGACTATGTAGTAAATGTAAACGAAAGATAAAAAAAGACACACCCACCACTACATGAACCTACGCATCACAGCACCTCAACACTTCACACCCTGCACCATATCATTACCTCTCTCAAAGAGCGTGATGAACAGACTGCTGATGCTCCATCCAGAACTACCACTACCCGACAACAGTTGCGAGGACTTAATAGTGATGAAAAAAGCCGTAGAAACAATCTCCTCTCACACCTCTCAAACCCTCCACCTAAAAGCCTCTGGCACAGCAATGCGATTCATCACAGCACTCTGCGCCGTGACCGACGGAGAATGGATGCTTGTGGGAGACACCCGACTCTACGAAAGACCTATCCACGCATTAGTCGATGCACTGAGGAGCGTGGGAGCAGACATAGACTACGTGGAAAAAATAGGGTTTCTGCCACTGAAGATACGTGGTAACAGCCAGTTACGTGGTGGAGACATAACGATTGACGCACATGAGAGTTCACAATTCGTCTCTGCACTTATGTTGGTTGCTCACCGATTTCAGGACGGACTGAACATCCACCACAACGCAACAACATCGCTCCCCTATATCCGCTTGACAGAAGAGATACTCCGCCATCCCAACTACCCAGCCGAGGCAGACTGGAGTGCCAGCAGTTTCTGGTTTGAGATGAGTTGGATAAGCGGCATGAAGATAAGTCTTGACGCAACAGAACAGAACGCTATAAGACTCGACGGATTGTCTCTGAACAGTTTACAAGGCGACAAGGCAATCATGACACTATGTGCTGAAACGACCACCTCACCGATTGATTTTTCCAATCACCCCGATTTGGTTCTGCCCGTGATTGTGACTCACTGCATGAAAGGGCTTCCCTTCAGATTCACAGGTGTGAAAAACCTAAAAATAAAAGAAAGCAACCGACTTATCTGCCTCAAGAGAGAACTGGAAAAAATGAATATAAAAATAGACGTCGGTAATGACACAGTCTGTTACGATGCCACAACCACAGCCACACACACCCATGGTTGTCCACCGATAATAGATACCCATAACGACCACAGGATAGCTATGGCATTGGCACCATGCGCCTTAAAAACAGGAACACTCATCATGAACGACGCCCACGTCGTCAGGAAATCCTACCCGACATTCTGGGACGACCTGAGACGTGTTGGATTTCAAATAAAAGAACTATGAAAGAAGAATGTTGCGGAATGCACCTCTTCTGTGAGAAGACAGGGCAATACAATGGTCCCGTAGAGACAGACTACTACGAGGATGAAGAGTTAGACAGATTTCGTGAAAGAGAATCATCCAAGTACAACGATGAAGAGATAAACGAATTTAGAGAGATAATGTACACGATGCGAAAAGAGGAAGTACCCGCGTGGGTAGGGAGTCTGGGGGTGAGAGGCATAAGCATACCCGACGAACTGAAAGAAGAAGTGGCAATGATAATAAATTCGTAAAAAATACGTTTTATTATAAGACGAGAAATGAGAGACGAGAAATGAGAGACGAGAGATGAAAACAAATAAAAACATAAAAACAATCCTATCAGATGGTTGCGCCACGTTCGTAGCCACCCTCATCGTCCTATGTCTCCTATCAACATGCACCACCAACAAAAACACAGCCTTGACCCGTCGCGTACAAGCACTGAAAGCAAACTACAACACCTACTATAACGGTAAGGTAGCCTACATAGAAGGTGTTGAGGCACAGAGAGAAGGAAACAAAGACAATTACCTGGAACCCTTACCCCTGCTGATAACTGCCAATAAGAACACCGTGACATTAGGCAAGAGCAACTTTGAGAAAACCATAGAGAAATGCAAGAAAACCATAAAACTACACAGCATAACCAAACGCCCCAAGTGGACAGGAAACAAAAAAACTGAAAAAGATAAAATATGGCTCTCACAAAGAGAATACAACCCATTCCTCTATAAAGCCTGGTTCTTGATGGGAAAGGCACAGATGCGAAAAGGCGACTACCTGGAGGCAGCATCCACATTCGCCTACATACAAAGACTCTACTTCTCAAAACCAAATATAGTGACACAAGCCAGACTCCTGGAAGCACAGTGTTACGCAGAACAAAACTGGCTCTTCGAAGCAGAAGACCTACTGGATAAAGTGAGACGAGAGACGAAAGAGGAGAGAGGAGAGACGAAAGACGAGAGACAATCCGACGCCGTAAAAGCTAACTGCGCCCTACGAGATAAGAAATATGAGCAAGCCATCCACTACATAGAACAAACACTCAAAATCACAACCAACAATTACGAAAAAGCACGCCTATATTATCTGCTCGGACAACTATACCACAAGACAGGCAACACCACCAAGGCATATAAATCATTTGGTAAGGTATATGCCAAACACCCACCATACGAATTAGCCTTCAACGCACGTATCATGCAGACCGAAGTGATGTCTAAAGGACAAAACAGCAAAAGCCAAAGCACACGAATGATTAGTAAACTGAGACGCATGGCTAAAAGTCCGAAAAATGTCAATTACCTCGACCAAGTATTCTATGCCATCGGAAATATCTACCTATCAAAAGGCGACACCATGTCCGCCATCAGTTCCTATAAAGAAGGAGTAGAGAAAAGCGTAAGAAACGGTGTGGAAAAAGGCATCGTGCAGTTGAGATTGGGAGAACTCTATTGGGAGAAAGAGAAATTCGCAGAAGCCAAAGAATGCTACTCCAGCGTCATCGGTCTGCTTGATAAAGACCGAGATGACTTCAAGAGCATCGACGAACGCTCTAAAATCCTGGATGAGCTATACCCCTACTATTCAGCAGTAGAACTGCAAGACTCACTGCAACGACTTGCTAAGATGGACTCTGTCAGTCGGATGAACGTAATCAAGACCATCATCACCGACCTCAAGAAAAAAGAAAAAGAAGCAGCAAACAGACAAGACATAAACGCCACCGCCGAGCAACGTCAAAACCAAGTGGCAGCAAAGGAACAAGCCATCAACAACAAAAATAAAGAAGCCATATGGTATTTCTACAACCTCATGGCAGTCAATGCCGGCAAACAAGAATTTCAAAAGAAATGGGGCAACAGGAAATTAGCCGACCACTGGAGACGAAAAAACCAAACCGTGGTAGGAGAAGAAGAGACATCCGACACCTTGACGAGCGACACCCTGACGAGCGACACAGTCAGTGACCTCACACCTACCGACTCCATTCCAGAAATACCACAACTCTCCCGCTCAGAACGCAGACAATTAGAGAAAGACTCACTCAACCGACTCGACCCACACAAACCAGAATTCTACTTGAAAGACATTCCCCTCACGGAAGAACAGATGGAAGCATCAAATGCCCTATTGGTAGATGGACTCTATAATTCAGCAAATGTGATAAAAGACAGGATGGAGAATTTCCCACTCGCCGAACGATTATACCTGCGAGTGCTGACAGACTGGGTGGACTACGAACACAAAGAAGACATCTACTACAACCTCTTCCTCCTATATGCCAGAATAGGAGACATGCAACACGCCGAAACCTACAAGACACTCCTACAAACAGAATTCCCCGAAAACGCAAACCTACCACGCATCACCGACGAAAACTTCATGTTTAAAGCAAGATACGGAGCAGAAATAGAAGACTCCATCTACACACAGACCTACTCCGACTATATAGAAGGAAACTATCAAAACGTCATAGACAACGCCCGATACACAAAACAAGAATACCCCGACGGCGCCAACCGAGCACGGTTTATGTTCCTCTCCCTCATGAGCAACCTAAACCTCGGCAACACCACACTCTTCCTCGAAGGAATGAAAGAGATAGTGGAGACCTACCCACAAAGCACAGTGAGTGAGTTAGCAGGACTCTATGTCAACGGACTCAAAGAAGGCCGAACACTCCGAAATGGCAAACTAAATAACGGATCCATCTGGGACAAGAGAAGCGGAGCCATCACCGACACAGACAGCATAGCAGCCGACACACTCTTTGACACAGAAAAAAACACCAACTTCATCTTCGTGATAGCATATGAAGCCGACAGCATCGACGATGACGCACTCGTCTTTGAAATGGCAAACTATAACTTCTCCAAGTTCTCAATAAGAAACTTCGACATAACCACCCAACGAGGCGACGGCATCAACATGTGTCAAATACGCCCATTCCAAAACTACGAAGAAGCATATATCTATCTACATAAACTACTCAACGATCAAGAGATGAACGCCATGCTCTCCTCACTGAAACTCTTTATAATCTCCGAAGACAACCTCAACCGACTCCTTCACGGACGCAGCTTTGCCGATTACTTTGACTTCTACGACACCCACTTCGACAGAATCGGTGCACTCGACATCGACGACAACCTCCTCGATGAACCAAACCTAAACGACTACGAGACAGAAGAGACGAGAGACGAGGGTGGGGAGACGAGAGACGAGGGAGACGACGACGACGAAAATTATATATTTTAAGATATGACAAACAACAACGCAACCCTGCTCTGGGTAGACGACGAGATAGAACTCCTAGGCGCCTACTTCCTCTTCCTTGAAAAGAAAGGATACGACGTGATACCCGTAACCAACGGAAGCGACGCAATAGACATCTGCATAGAAAGACAAATAGACATAATCTTCCTCGACGAAAACATGCCAGGCCTCAGCGGACTAGAAACCCTCTCCCGCATCAAAGAGATAAACAACAACATACCCATCGTGATGGTCACAAAAAGCGAAGAAGAAAACATCATGGACCAAGCCATCGGCAAGAAGATAGCCGACTACCTCATCAAACCCGTCAACCCCAACCAGATACTCCTCACACTAAAGAAACACCTACAACACACACAACTGAAAACCGACGTCACCAACTCATCCTACCAAAAGACCTTCAGCGAGATAAACATTCAGATAAACGACTCTTACACACTAGACGACTGGAAAGACCTATATCGCAAACTCGTCTTCTGGGAACTAGAACTCTCCGACGCAGACAGCAACATGATACCCATGCTGCAAATGCAAAAGACCGAAGCCAACAACGGCTTTGCCAAATTCATAAAAAAACACTACCAACAATGGCTCGACCACGAAGACGAACGACCACTCATGAGTCCAGACGTGATGAAGAAAACAGTGTTCCCACTGCTCGATAAAGGCGAGAAAGTCTTCTTCATCGTCTTCGACAACTTACGTTACGACCAATGGCGACTACTCAGCCATTTTCTCTCCACCGACTTCAACATCGACGAAGACATCTACCTGAGCATCCTCCCCACAGCCACACAATACGCACGCAACGCCATCTTCGCAGGACTCCTACCCAAAGACATTGAAAAGATGTTTCCCAACCTGTGGGTAGATGAAGACTCCGACGAAGGCAAGAACCTGAACGAATCACCACTCATACAGACACACCTAGAACGCTTTCGCAAGAACCACACCTTCACATACAACAAACTGAACAACTCCACCGACAGCGAGAAACTACTCTCACGCCTCCCCACCCTCACCGCCGACCTAAACGTGATAGTCATCAATTTCATAGACATACTATCACACGTCCGTACCGAGTCAATGATGATACGCGAACTCGCTGCCGACGAAAAAGCTTACCGCAGCATCACCCAATCATGGTTTCGCCATTCACCGATAAGCACTCTCTTAAAAGAACTCTCACAGACAGAAGCCACCGTCATCATTACGACAGACCACGGCAGCATCCGAGTGAACACACCCATAAAAATCATTGGCGACAAGAACACCAACACCAACCTACGATATAAATTAGGTAAAAACCTCGGCTTCAACGAAAAAGACGTTTTCGCAGTAAAAGACCCAGCAAAGATACAACTACCATCACCTAATCTAAGCACCTGCTATATCTTTGCCAGTGGCAACGACTTCTTCTCCTATCCAAACAACTTCAACTACTACGTCAATTACTATAAAAACACCTTCCAACACGGAGGCATCAGCATGGAAGAAATGCTCATCCCACTCATAACCATGAAAGGAAAAAAATGATGCCTATATCTCCTCTTCACAAAGAAAATCTGGATGTCGTTTGATATATTCATTCCCAAAACGACAATGAAGACAATCACGACGATAACAATAATTCTTCACCAATTGGATGAGCGCTTGACTATCAGCAGCATTTTCACACCATATCCCCGCATCAACCCATTGACGAGTAATGCGATTATTTTCTTTAGGTATAGACTCTAATAAATCAAGCGATTTTTCACAAAACAAAATATTCCCACGATATTTGCCATAAGCAAATATTATTGGTATAATACAATTAATTATTATCACATTCTTAGTATTAACTGTAATTGGTAAATCCAAAAGTGTATAATAATAATGTTTTGAAATTACCCCAGAATAAAAAGGTTCTAATACTGCAGAAATAGAAAACCTTCTTGTATGGTAGAATTGTGCTAACTGAAGAAGACGAGTGTGGGGAAAATTTTGTGGCCGCGTACGCATATATTTCCACATAGTAACATTTATTGGGTGGGTTGTATATAACGTACTCAGATATTTATATTCACGTTGCAACTTCTCTAATTTATCCTTGGTTAAATCGCTTATAACAATATTTGGTGGGTTGTCTAGCAGGCCCGCTTGTCCTAAGAAAAAAGCTTCTAGTTGGAAAAGGTTGTTGGAAAACTTCTTAATTATATGTATTGGAAAAGATTTTGCCCATTCTTCAAACGCATTACTGTTTATTCCTAACCCGAAGTAACGAGCAAAGATGATAAATAGTACATCTTCCCAATTGTTATCAAATCGCACACATAGTTCTTTTATATGTTTTGTTTTCTGTTCAAGACGTTCAACTAATAGTGATGACATCCAATTATGGATAGCCATTTTTTGAAAAGACAACACCACATCTTTACATCGAGGATTTGTGTGTGATTGTAATAATGCATCGTAATTATCTAATACATATTCAGGTATTTCAATAACTAAAGTTGGTGGATTTAATGACGGTGATGATGAGAATAATGGACGGGAAGTGTCGTTTTGTAACACTACATGAAGTATGATATTTTTATAGCGTGGATCATTATTATGATGATGTCTAAACCAATCTGATGTCTTTTCGTGTATCTCCACATTCCCCACCCACAACACGCCATCAATTTTGATATGTGCTTCTAAGAAATCTGGTCCGGCATCATGATTATATAATCCTGGATTTATCACTTCTACTTTTTTTCCGTCGGTAGTATGAAGTGGATGGGGAGATAGTTTTCTTTTCTGCCAAATGTATTGTATGATTTTCTCCATCAAAATGTATATGCTAATCCTATCATGGCATTGGTGCCTGGAGATGGGTAATACATGTATCGGTCTTGGTGGGTGTTGAGGAGATTGGTGAGACGGGCATATATGCTGAGACGTGGACGGATGAGGTAGGTCAGATGGGCGGAGAGGTCAAGGGTCTGGGGACGGGTATATAGGGTGACGTCTTCTTTGAAGGTCTGTAGTTGACAGCGTGCGCCAATGAGTAATGATTTTATCTTCATGGTGAGGGACCAATCTAAATCTAACTGTGGACGCCACATAATAGGGGCGTCGGAGTAATCTGAGGTGGTGTCCCAGCGATTCCATGTGTTTAAGAGTCGTACATGGAGAATGTCTTTGTAGTCGTAATCTATGTCGAGGGTAATGAAGAGGCGGTCGCCGTCAACATAACCGATAGTGGCATAGTGGTATTGAGAGGTTTGAGAGGTTTGAATAATCTCTGCGCGGTCTTTGCTTTTGTCGTAGCCAATGGATAAATCGGTGTGGAGTCCTTCAACTCCTTGCCATATCAGTCCGACTTGGGATTGGAGTTGGTGGAACTCGTGGCGGAGGTGTGGCGTGGAGGTGTCGGGGGCAAAATAGGGGGAGATGTCTGAATTTATGTCGCTGAGATATTGGGTCTGTTCGCCGCCGCCGGCGTGTAGGTATATGTCTGTATTCTTGTTGAGGTGGTAGAGGAGTTGTGTGTTTGGGGCTATGTCGGTCTTTCCGTCTGAGATGCGTAGGGCGGCGCCTATTGTCAACTGCATCTTCTCATTGGTGTAGCGATAGTGTGGGAGGAGGTGGAGACGGGAGGTGGTGGTTAATAAGTCGTTATGGTACCATGCGTTTTCAGCGTAGGTGGTGAGGTCAATGGTGTTATGGGTATTTATTTTGTAGCCTGGGGTGATGCCTATCTTCCAGCGGTATTCGCTGAGTCCTCGTCCTAAGGGGGCGAGGGTGATGTATTTTTGTGCGAAGTGTGATAACTCGCCAGTGGCGCTGATAAAGAAGTTGCTGAGGTGGTATGGTGTTACATCACATCTGAGAGTAGTTTCTTCGGTGTGTTGTTTGTCGGTCTGCCATATGGTGGGAAGGGTGCTGTGGGTGGGTTGGTAATTGAAGAGTTGTTGTTTTCCTGTAAGGGAAAGTTTCAGAAGGGTTGAGGGGTTTGAGGGGGTTAAGGGGTAGGAATATGTCAGGTGGGCGTCGGTGGTAAAAAAACGACTTTGCCATTTCTCGTCTTGCTGACAGTGGTTTATTTTTTGGTTGTATCCGTCGAAGGTGATGGCTGCGGTGAGTTGGTCGTTTTTTGTAATTTCTGTACCCACAATTGCTTGCAGAAGAGCGTTACCTGTCAATGAGTAAGCTGCGGTGAGAATGGCGTGTTGTGAGGTGAGGGTGGTGTCGCAGCGTAGGGGTGTGGGTGTGGGTGTGAGGGTGTAGGTGGTGGTGGGTTGTGGGGTGCGGGTGTAGATGACGTCATAG
>R20__coassemble_640_pt1 | contig 24175 bp, 20 predicted proteins | sample R20__metabat2_high_PE_015 | metagenome-assembled genome bin R20 | reverse complement strand
TGAAGGCAATGAAAGAACTTCAAAGTATAAATTCTAAAAAAGATACTGCAACTAATCCAATGATAATGTTTCTGGTACTTAATACATCGGGAATAACAATTATACCAGTTAGTATTATGGCTTATAGAGCAAGTAGTGGAGCTGCAGATCCTACAGATATATTTGTTCCTCTCATGCTGACGAGTACGTGTTCTTCATTTTTTGCTCTCATTATGTGTTGTGTAATACAAAAGATAAATCTCTTCCAAAAGGCATTCATAGCATTGTTTCTTGGAGTGGGTGTGATGATTGGTGGATTGTTTTGGATAGTGATTGGTATGGATAATGACGGTGTACAGCATTTCTGTAGGTTATTAACTAGTTTTCTTATACTTGGTGCTATCACTGTCTTTATAGTGTCTGGATGGAGAAAAAAAATAAATGTATATAATTCCTTTGTGGAGGGGGCAAAAGATGGTTTTAAGGTGGCTGTGTCACTTATACCTTATGTTGTTGCAATACTTGCAGCTATTGGTGTGTTTCAAGCATCGGGATGTCTTGGGTGGCTACAAAACGGAATGGCACAGGTGGCTGAATGGTGTGGACTGAATAGTGATTTTGTAGGTGCCTTACCTGTGGCGTTGATGAAACCTCTCAGTGGTCCTGGTGCGCGTGGTATGATGTTACAAATTTTTGCTGATCCTAATTTTGGTCCTGATTCATTTCTTGGACATCTTGCCAGTCTCATGCAGGGTTGTACGGACACAACATTCTATATATTGGCTGTTTATTTCGGTAGTGTGGGTATTAAAAAATATCGTTATTCTGTCGTGGCAGGTCTTACGGCTGATATTGTTGGTTTTATTTTCGCTATATTGGTCAGTTACCTATTTTGGGGATAATGACTTTTATAATTTCTTTAGGGGAGATATTCATACATTCTAACGTACCTTTATGGCATGGTTTATTGCCATAAATAGAACATGGACGACAATCTAATTTTCGTTGAATAATAATCGTGTTCTCAGGGGCAAACCCTGCTTTCGGGTGTGTTGGACCCCAAATAGAAATGGTGTTGACTCCCATAAGTGAAGCTAAGTGTAGATTACCAGAATCCATAGTGAGCATCACGTCAAGAGTCTTCATAAATTCTAATTCTTCCTTTAATCCTTGAAACTGCCCACACATGTTTTTTACTCCTTCTTTCACCCATGTGTCAAGTATTTCTTTTTCTTGTCTTCCTCCACCAAATAAGAAAACGTTCTTACCTTGTTTAACTAACATATCAACTACTTCTTTCATTTTGTTTAGAGAATACATCTTCGTGTCATAGGCAGCAAAAGGTGCAATACCTATTTTTGTCCCTCGTCCCTCGTCCCTCGTCCCTCGTCTCTCGTCCTTCGTCTCAAACCCTTCAAACCCCTTTTCTCTCGTTTCTCCTCTCACTCCTAAAGTCTCTCTATATCTATCTTGCATGCGTTTTAGAGGAGGGTGATTTAATCCATGACCGATGAGTGTGTGTTTTTCCTGGCGTCCTTTATCAATAACATTTACACGTACACCTGCAAAACGGAAAAATGTACGTAGAATCTTCGTACGTAACACATCATGCATGTCTGCCACAAAAGAAAAGTTATATGTACGTAACCTTCTATAAAGTCGCCACAAACCTAACAAACCTTTATAGTCATCTACGTTTATTCCTATTGTGTGAACATTTTCAGGTGACCACGTATAAAGTGGTGCAAATCGTTCTTTCGTTAAGACATAAATATCTTTGTTAGGGAACTGCTTGGCATAATCATCAATAACAGAAACTGTCATTGCAACATCACCTAAAGCGGAAAGTCGTATGACTAATTCAGTTTTTTGCTCCATACAGCACAGGGTTGGTGCTTGGGTCGTTGTACATCTTCATCTGCTTGTACACTTTCATGTATTTCTTTCCTGATTCTATGTCAGCGAGTAATTGGTCAATGGCTGTAGAAAGGTCTCGTTGTTGTTCCAACAGAACATTGAGTTTGGTTTGACATTTATTCTTATGTTCTTCGTTTGCATCTTGTCTTTTGACTTGTTCATTCATGTGATAAATCTTCAAGGCAAGAATACTCAGTCTGTCTACTGCCCATGCAGGACTTTCCGTATTTATTGTTGCTTGTGATTGAATGGTTACGTCTTTATATTTTTCCAAAAAATAAGAGTCAATCATCTCTACTAAGTCTGTCCTGTCTTGATTGCTTTTATCTATTCTACGTTTTAATGCTAATGCATCTACAGGATTGATATTTGGATCGCGTATGATATCCTCAAGATGCCACTGAACGGTGTCAATCCAGTTCTTTAAATAAAGACATGATTCAATACTACCCTCTTCATAGGGATTTTGAATAGGTGTATCAACATTGTCTGTTTTGTGATAGTCATTGATAGCCTGATTAAAGATAGGCCAACTTATTTCTGTAAAATTCATAATATTATTTTATTTTTACTATTGCTGTTTGTTGGTTTTTGATACCCTTACCTTTCAGATAAAAGGCTTTTGCACTACCAAATGCAAGGTAGAAATCAATTCGTACGGGTAAATGGTTTTTATCATCGGTCACGTAAAATCTCAATAATTCCTTTTCTTTCTTCTCTTTGTCATTTAATAGAGAAAATACAAGAGTTCTATATGTTACATCATTATTAGCTTTGAAATTTTCTTTACCTTTATATATCAATACCTGTGTGCTGATTCTCTTGCCAGTGACCATACGGAAGTTTATGCGTTGTCCTTTCTTGTAAGAAGAGAAATCAAATGAACGTGCTAAAGCTAATATATTAAGCATGTCATTTATACATTCTGTACTCGTCAACGTCTTGTTTGTCCAGTCGCCATCAGGAGAACGGTATTTCATTTTTGTAACCGTTTTACCTTCACTAGGATAGGAATACCATACCTCATCTACCGTGTATCTCTTACCTTCGTTTGCTCCTTTTCTGAAGTGATAAGGAGTCAAATTGGGTGAGGAATAACTGACGGGCGTGTCTCGCATTGGAAATATTTTATCACATTTAGAATTGCTCACAAAGATGAGGTCTGTACGGAGCGCATTTTGACCATGATAGTTGGCCTTTTTTATTTTGTAATGAGTTGATCCTACCTTCACCCAAACAAATTTCCAATTAAAATATAAATCATAATCAAGTGATTCTCCAGCACTGAATGCTTCATTTTCATACTCACATTGTGCTTGTGCGTAGTTTGCACAAAGTGAGAAAAGAAAAACAAACAAATATATCTTGGTCAGTCTCATTTTATCCTCCCTAAATTACGTAGTCGTTCTTCGTTTTTAGATTTTATTGTTTTCTTTTTCTTGTCTGCTTTTTGTTTGGTAATTGCTGCAGGCTTTTGTTCAAAAACAGGCGTCTGGTCTAATACCCATATCTGTTCCACATCAAAGTTAGCTTTCAGAGGAATTTGTCTTGGATAATAATAAACACATTCTGGTTGTTTTCTTATTTCAAAATCACCAGAGTCCCACACTCCATTATTATTTTCATCACAGAATGCTCTTAAATAGTATTTTCCTGGAATGAGAAAGAAAAAGTCTGCACGCCCATCATCTGTGGTCTTAATTCTCTTTAATACCTTGTCGTTTGTGTTAAGCAACTCAACTACAAATGGAAGAGATGAAGGCTTTTGTAGTTTCACAAAGAGATTACTTAAAGACTCCAATTTCTTTACGGAAACATTTTTTGTACACCCTTCAATACGTTTACCATAAATACTGATTACTGCACCTGTGTCAACATCTAACTCATAACGACTGCCAGGCATCCATTCGGCATATAACGTATTATCTTTTATTATAAAATCCCTTTTGACAAGGTTGGTGTCAATTTTTTCGTAGAGTCTAACTAAATTAGTGTTGAATTCACGTATTGGTTCAGGGAAGGTGAAATGTATGTTTTGGTCTGGAGTGATATTTGTTGTACTGACTTTATATTCCATAAACTCCTCATCCATTGGTGGAATTTGTATGTTAGGATTATCTTGTAGATCTTTCTTATGTTTTTTCTTCCATTCCTTCACATGTTTTTCTTCTTTCTGTTTTTTGAGTTTGTCCAACTTCTCGTTTGTGAGTTTGGAGTACATCAGCATTGTGTCGGTCTGTTCTATTAACACTTCATTGGTGTCATTTGCCATGTAAGTATATAAGAACTTCAATGTGTCTAGACGTGATACTTGTTCGTCTTTCACCCAATAAGTAATGGTGTCGTTGCCCTCGTTGCATTCAACAATAAAAGCATCAGTAGCGTCAAAATTAAGTCCAGAGATAATAGGGAGTTGATCTGACGTACCTGAGAATATCATGCGCATTATGTTAGGACGTTGACGTTCGTATTTCATCAGATGACGACTCTGTCGCGTAGGTGTAAATACCAGAAGTGTGATGTCGTCAGGATAGAAATGAGTGTATTTCACTCTGACAATTGAGTCATAATGAAGAGAGTCGTGCCACAAGGTGTCCATACGCACATCTGGAGCACATGTAGGATGAATAATTCTATCAGTAAAAGCCATCTTCTCGCTTTTTTGCGAGTATTTGAAATCGCCATCCTGGTCTTGTAATGCGTAAATTTTATAATCTCCAGGAGCCAATCCTTTCACACAGAAATGACCAGATGCATCGGTATAAGAAATAGCTTTTGGTATTGAATCATTGTCTAATGAATATAACAGTACAGAAATCCTTTTTATTGGTTCTAAATTCTTTGCCTCAAGAACATATCCCGACACTTGCATGGTGTCAATTTTATCATACGAAGAGAATGTGTATGTGTAGTTTCCGAAGGAATTTCCTTCATTATTATCAACTATAGCATCACCGAAGTCAATGGTATAAGTAGTACCTTTAACTATGCTGTCATGAAGTGTAACGGTAATGGTTTTTCCACTTGCTTCAATGTCAGGCTGTTCATGTTGAGGAGGAGAAATTATTATTTTTTCGCTGGCACTTTCCAATTTTACATTTTCATCAAAATCCAGCACTATTTTTTTTGGAGATACATTCAATGCTCCAAACTTAGGGGAGGTGTGCAGGAGTTTAGGAGGGTCTTCGTCGTATGGTCCACCATCGGGAGTACCCATGCGTGCACATGAAAATGCGAAACCTAATAAAAGGAGTAGTAATAATATGTTTTTTATATTGATATTCATCTTCAGTTCTTCATATCTAAACTCATCAATTCCTCAATATGTTTTCTATCATTACTTAGTCGTGGCACCTTATGCTGTCCGCCGAGTTTACCTTTACTCTTGAGCCAATCATCAAATAATCCTTTGCGAGCCACTATCAATTCAAGGTGTTGCAATGTGATGTCTTTATAACGTTTTGCTTCGTAGTCCGAATTGACTTGTTGTAGTTTCTTATCCAATATATCAGCAAATTCATTTACATCATTAGGCATAACTGCAAACTCTACCAACCACTGATGCCTACATTTTGCATTGTTATCCATGAAGATAGGTGCGGCTGTGTAGTCTTTCACTTGCGCTCCAGTCTTCTCACAAGCCTCGCGTATGCCTTGTTCAGCATTGTCAATGATGAGCTCTTCGCCAAAGGCATTGATGAAATGACGAGTTCTCCCTGTAATGATGAATTTATAAGGTACTGTCTTTGTGAACTTGATGGTGTCACCAATTACATACCTCCACAGACCACTTGAGGTACTGATGAGCATGGCGTAGTTCACTCCTGTTTGTACCTTCCATAGAGGCAATACCGTAGGGTTTGACTTATCAAATTCACTCATTGGAATGAATTCATAGAATACACCATAATCAATCATGAGTGTCATGGCAAGATCATCTTGTTCGGTCTGCACACCAAAAAATCCCTCACTTGCATTGTAGGTCTCCAAGTAGTGCATGTCACTATGTTGTATTATCTTTTTATATTGTTCACGATAAGGTGTGAATGCCACTCCACCATGAAAAAACACTTCCAGATTAGGCCAAATCTTGTCTAATGTGTCAGTATTGTTTATTTCCATCATTCGGTGGAGAACAGAGAGCATCCAAGAAGGCACACCACTTATGTTCGTCACATTTTTATTTCGTGCAAATTGTGCAATCTTCTCTCTCTTCTGTTCAAAATCACTCAACAAAGCAATTTCTTTTGTGGGAATGCGTGTTAGATTGATTACGTCTGGCACGTGGTCAATCAGAATAGCACTTAAGTCGCCTGCCTTAGAATACTGTCCACATTCGTTTTTATCAAAACTACCACCCAAGATGAGGCTTTTACCACCAAACATACGACTCTTAGGATTTTGACGCAAGTAACATGCAACGCAATCTTTACCACCCCTATAATGTGTATCTTGGAGTCCTTGTTTGCTTACAGGAATGAACTTACTCTTATCATTGGTAGTGCCTGATGATTTAGCAAACCAACATACTTTTCCCTTACACAATACGTCTTTTTCTCCTTCGCGCATTCGTTGTATGTACCCTTTTAGTTCTTCGTAGGTATTCACCGGCACTTGTATCGCAAAGTCCTCGTAATTTTCTACTTTACCATAACCATATGTACGTCCCCACTCAGTGTCTTTAGCACATTTCACTAGACGACGCAAGACTCTCTTTTGGATTTTCTCCGCATCGTCATAGTGAGCAATTGCTTTTACTCTCTGCTTAAAATAAATATGGTATAATAATCTTGTTAGATTCATTTTCTCTTATTTCTTTTTGCAAAGATATCATTTACAAATGCGACGTCTTTGCGTAACTTCGTCATTGCATTTTTAGCAGCTTTCTGATGACTTTCTTTCTTTGAATATCCGGCTCCTCTACCACATTCCATACCTTCTATATTGATAATAGTTTTGAAGATGATAGAGTTTTGTGATTCTGATTTTTTCTCTTCTACAACATCAAACACACACTGCAACTGGTACTTTTGGCACCACTCAATCAACTTACTTTTAAAGTTTTCTTCTGTGTGTGCTACTTTTTCTACGTTTATTTGTACTGACAGAATTTTTTCTTCAATAAATTTTTTACATACTCGCCATCCCTGATCCAAATAAATTGCTCCTACGAATGCTTCAAATGCATTACCATTCATGTAACTATTGTGAGATGATGATTTATGGTTATCAGAGAGAATAAGTTTGTCCAGTCCTATTTGTTGAGCCACTTGGTTTAGTGTATTTCTCCTCACAATTTTACTTCGGAGTGTAGATAAATAGCCCTCTTGTTGTTTTGGATATTTCTTAAATAACACGTCAGCTACAATGGCTCCTAAAATAGCATCACCTAAATACTCCAAACGTTCGTTATTCTCTGCATAAGTCTTTCGTCTCTTGTCTCTCGTCCCTCGCTTCTCGTCTCTCGTCTCTCGTCTCTCGTCTCTCATCTCTCGTCCTCTATAAGATTTGTGCTTCAAGGCTGTACGATAGAGTTCTAAATTGTGAGGAACGAAACCAGTTATTCGATATAAATTTAAATACGGCTCCTTGTCCTTTCGGAAAAAGAGCCGCACTTTATCATAGATATTTTTATTTTTCATATTTCTTAAATATCACACAAGCATTGTGCCCACCAAAACCAAAGGTATTGCTGATTGCCACATTGACAATTCTTTCTTGAGCTTTGTTGAATGTGAAGTTTATGTTGTAATCTATTTCTTCATCAACATCGTCGTCTGCATGATTTATGGTAGGAGGGATTATATTGTCTTTTATAGCCAATACTGTAAACATAGCCTCTATACCTCCAGCCCCACCAAGCAAGTGTCCAGTCATAGATTTGGTACTGCTGACGTTGAGTTTGTAAGCGTGATCTCCAAATACCTCTTTTATAGCCTTCACCTCTGATACATCACCCACATATGTTGATGTACCATGAGTATTGATATAATTCACGTCTTCAGGATTTAGTCCTGCCTCTTCCAGTGCTCTTCTCATCACAAGCACCGCACCTAATCCATCAGGGTGAGATGCTGTCATATGGAAGGCGTCGGCAGATAATCCTGTTCCCACAAGTTCTGCATAAATGTTAGCACCACGTGCTTTTGCATGCTCCAGTTCTTCTAATATGATGATTCCCGCACCTTCTCCCAATACAAATCCATCTCTGCTTGCACTGAATGGACGACTGGCAGTTGCCGGACTGTCATTTCTTGTAGATAGTGCTCTTAAAGCATTAAATCCACCAATACCAGAATCGGTAATAGCAGCCTCAGTTCCACCAGTTATTATGGCATTAGCTTTACCTAAACGGATTAAGTTGAAGGCATCGGTGATGGCATTTGATGCTGAAGCACAAGCACTTGATGTTGCATAGTTTGGTCCACGCAACCCCATCTCAATAGAGATGAGTCCACTTGCCATATCGACTATTGTTTTTGGAATGAAAAATGGATTATAACGTGGTCCAGTTGTATTACCTGTAAGTGCGTAGTTTTTCACGTCTTCAGCAAATGACTCCACACCACCTATACCTACACCTAATACTACACCTATTTCGTTTTTGTCAACTGTGTCCATATTCATGCCACTATCTTTCATGGCTTCTCTTGCAGCCACTATAGCTAATTGGGCATAACGGTCAATCTTGCGGGCTTCTTTGCGGTCGAAATAATCCACCGCACTGAATCCCTTGACTTCACAAGCAAACTGAGTCTTAAATTTAGAGGCATCAAACAAAGTAATTGGAGCGGCGCCACTAACGCCGTTCCTTATGTTTTGCCATGTTGTCTCTGCATTAAGACCGAGTGGTGTCACACCACCTATGCCGGTTACAACAACACGCTTTAATTCCATGTGTTAATGATTAATTATTAGCATTCTGCTCGATATACTGAATAGCCTCACCTACGGTAGAGATGTTTTCAGCTTGATCGTCAGGTATGCTTATACCAAAGGCTTTTTCAAACTCCATGATGAGTTCTACAGTGTCAAGAGAGTCTGCACCAAGGTCGTTAGTAAAACTTGCTTCTGGCTTTACTTCTGATTCATCGACACCAAGTTTGTCAACGATGATAGATTTTACTCTTTGTTCAATTTCTGACATAACTAAATTTTTTAAAGTTAATACTATGTTAATTATCGTATTCCAAATGCAAAGTTACAGAAAAAAAATCAAAATACCAAATTTTTTTTCCTCTCATCTATCTTCTCTTTTTCTTGCGAGATGGTCAAGTACTATTTTTCTCATTCTCATGCTCTTTGGTGTCACCTCCACGTACTCATCTTCTTTTATGTATTCCAAAGCCTCTTCCAATGACATAATAACTGGTGGTATGATTCGTGCTTTTTCGTCTGTTCCTGAAGCACGTGTGTTGGTGAGTTGTTTAGTCTTTGTAACGTTGATAACCAAGTCGTTTTCGTGTACGTGCTCACCTACTACCTGTCCTGCATAGACTGTCTCTTGTGGTGAAATGAAAAATTTACCACGGTCTTGCAGGTGATCAATGGCATAAGCCACTGCTGTACCACTATCGAGTGACACCATACTTCCGTTAGTACGTCTTGACAGGTCACCCTTATATGGTTGATAATTTTTGAATCTGTGTGCCATGATGGCTTCACCTTGACTGGCTGTGAGTAGGTTAGTTCTCAGTCCTATTATGCCTCGTGAAGGTATTTCAAATTCTAGGTTAGCCCAACCATCTTGTGTCTCCATAGAGAGTAAATCACCCTTTCGGCGTGTCACCATGTCAATCATCTTACTTGCAAATTCATCTGGTACGCTTATGGTGAGTTCTTCTATTGGTTCGTTTCTCACACCATTGATTTCTTTATAAATCACTTGTGGTTGTCCTACTTGCAGTTCATATCCTTCTCTTCGCATTGTTTCTATCAGTACTGACAGGTGTAACACACCACGTCCACTCACAATCCATGCGTCGGTAGTATTTTCTTTTTGTTCCACTCGCAGTGCAAGATTTTTTTCCAATTCTTTCTGTAGTCTGTCGTGTATATGCCTACTGGTACAGAATTTACCCTCTTTCCCAAATAGTGGAGAGTTATTGATAGTGAAAAGCATGCTCATTGTAGGTTCGTCGATAGAGATGGTTGGAAGAGCTTCGGGTTCTTCTGCATCACAGATGGTGTCACCTATTTCGAAGTTACTCAATCCTATCACAGCACATATATCTCCACTGCTGACTTCGTCTGTTTGTTTGTGTCCCATACCTTCAAACGTGTGTAGTTCTTTTATTTTAGTCTTCTCCGTAGAACCATCACGATGTGCTATGGTTATTTGTTGACCATTTCTCAGCGTACCTCTATGCACGCGTCCAACAGCTATTCGTCCTGTATAAGTACTGTAATCCAAACTTGTTATTAGCATTTGTGGTGTACCTTCAAGGTGTTCTGGCTCAGGTATGGTGTCTATTATGACGTCAAGCAAATAAGTGATGTCTTGTGTTGGAGTTTTCCAATCTTCTCCCATCCACCCTTGTTTTGCACTACCATACACCACAGGAAAGTCCAATTGTTCCTCTGTAGCGCCTAAGTTACACATCAAGTCAAACACCATCTCATATACTTCCTCTGGGCGGCAGTTTGGTTTATCTACTTTATTGACCACCACCACAGGTTTAAGTCCTATTTCAAGAGCCTTCTGTAAAACAAAACGCGTCTGAGGCATAGGTCCTTCAAAGGCATCAACCAATAAGATACATCCGTCAGCCATATTAAGCACGCGTTCCACTTCTCCACCGAAGTCACTGTGTCCTGGAGTGTCAATCACGTTTATTTTGACATCTTTATATCTTATACTTACATTCTTTGAAAGTATAGTTATTCCTCGTTCTCTCTCCAGTTCGTTATTATCCATCATCAACTCTCCTGTCTGTTGGTTATCTCTAAAAAGATTACCAGCCAACAACATCTTGTCAACCAAAGTAGTCTTTCCGTGGTCAACATGTGCAATAATTGCTATGTTTCTTATGTTTGCCATTAGTTGTTTTTTATATATTTTTGTCCTTTGTGTATTATTATACCTTTATATGATTTATTGACTCTCTGTCCAGCAAGATTAAACGCACTTGTCTCTCCTCTCTCCTCTCTCCTCTCTTGTCCCTCATCTATCCCTGTTGTTAATGTCACTTCCTCCTCTTCACTCCAAGGAGATACACCCTCGTTGGTTGTCACTTTCACCTTATAAGAATATGTATAAGCGTCGCTCAAGTCAGTAAATACATATTTATTTTCTTTTATGTTTTCGTAGGTAGTGCTTTCTTGTTTTTGTCCTGGTATCAGCACTTTCACTTTACTGAGAATGAATCGTTGTTTTGAACCAGTTGAAGAGAGTGTCACGTTGAAATCTCCTTTTATGTCCGCCGTGAATGTCTGGTCTTCGTTTAATGGTGTGAGAGAGAAACTTTCATTACCTATGTTCAATGTTATGGTAGCATTGTCAGTGTTGTATTGTGACACATTCACCACCACCGTCACTTCTCCATCTGCTGTGATAGTAGGTGTAATGATTTGTCCTCCCATGCTTTGTGTACCGAGTTTTACGAAGTTATAACCGATGTAAACCTTTGTCCCTGTCCATCCTTCGTCTTTCATATATTTGTCTAGGTCGTTCCCTCTATCTGTTGTTCCTGTGGTAGATTGTTTACAACCAGAGAAGTCTTCGTCCAGCATTGTAACGTCTTGTTTCATTTCCTTTTCTTTGGCAATTAGCATCAGTGTGTATGACTGTGCATCGTCAACCTCTTCCCAATTGGCAGTGAATCCAGTATTGGTTATGTCAGTTGCAGACAACACCTCAGGTGCATCTACGTGCGATTCAATCTCTGTTTCCATCCAATAGGTGTTGTCAGAACATCCTCTCACGTACTCCCATTCCACTGAGTCATCATTAGCGTCATTCTTATCTTTATATGCAAGATAAACACGATAAGTACCTTCAGGCATTGCAGGTACTGTGACATTTTTCAAAGTGATACTTTTAACATCCAACTCCAGTTTCAAAATAGGATAAACTGAAGGGAAAGCAATTTTCGTACTTGTCAAGTCCGTAGGTTTGGCAATGTATTTTTCGCCTGTTGTTTGGTTTACATACATCATTGCAAATACACAGTCAAAGGCTTTCCATGCATCGTTCATGATGTACCCTTGTTCGGTCTGCAGTTTTGAATACTCATCATAGTATTGATAAGTACCGCATTTACACGTGAATGTAGAACCATCAGATGTAGATGTCTCCGTAATGGTCATGTCGCAGTTATCATATAAAATAAGGTAAGGTTTTGCCTTACTACCTGTTACTGGTTTTTGAATGCCGGCCACTATGTCTTGATAGTAACTCCATGTGTAACCACCACCTTTCACGGCCGAGAGTTTGCAGTAACAGTCGCTGTCACCACTCCATCCCCAGTTGAAGTGATATTGATCTGTACTTGCCTGATAGCCATCACAGATGAATGAGTGTCCGCCTTCAGTGTCACAACCCCCGTACATGAGTGCACGTCCTTGGGATAGTTCGTTATAGACGATTTCACTCCATTCGTCCAATGTGTAATAGTCGCGATATCTGTGAAACACCCCTTCGTCATATCCGAAGTAAGTTGCATAGGCATAAGCACAGTCCTCTGTCATTGCACCGCTACCTCCTTGACTTGAAGTGCCATACTCCATCTCTACAGCCACTCCTGCATCAAACATAAGTTCAGCAACAGCGTTTTTCTGTGCTGTCGTAGCAGATGATGTGTAGGTATTGAGCATGTTGTCCCAATCATATATGTGTTCGGAGAAGTCACGTGTATAAGTCTTTTTTGAGTAGTCTGTGTCTGTGTAAGTATGACTTCCACTACCCTGAATAGGCCATTCATTTGTCTTCATAATCTGCGACATGGCTGTAGCTACACAACCAGTAAGATATTTCTTTCCAGTGTATGAAACAATTGAATTATAATATGGTGACTCTTGGTCCCAGCGTGTCTGAACGATTATTGGAACGTCTTGTTTAGAGGAGAGGTTAGAATTGAGAGAGGAGAGGTTAGAGGTAAGAGGTGCAGATTTTGCAGCAGCAATTTCTTTTTTGTACATCTCTAACCAATACTTGAAGTTAGGGTTTATGTTGTTTACGTCGAACACCCCTGTTTCTGAGTATGCCAACACAGGTTGAGAGACTTCGTCACCTCCTGCTATGACGAAACCACCATTTTCTTGGTTGAACACATAAAACGAAACTACGTCATTGGTCTTACCCGTGTAAACTAATTTCAGACTTTCAGCATTGATTGCTGTTTTCGTTTTCCTTATTGTCTCTGTTCTTGTTAAAAACTCCAAAGCCGTTTTCTTTGCATTGTCAACACTTATTTGTTGTGCAGACATAGAGATGCTGGTTAATAGCATCAATACAATCAACAATTTTTTCATATGATAGTTCATTTATTTTGTTATCACATAATTCTTGTGGACTCCCTGTAATGAGTTGTCCTTCTGATAAATACCATATTTTATCAGCCACTTCCAGTGCGATATCAATCTCATGTGTTGAGAGCAGTATTGACTTTCCTTTGTCATGTGCTAGTCGTCTGAGCAACGACATCATGTCTATCTTATCCTTATAATAAAGGAACGATGTGGGTTCATCGAGTAAGATGACCAGTGTGTCTTGTGCCAATGCCTTAGCAATCATTACCTTCTGTCGTTCTCCGTCGCTGAGTGTCTCCATCATCCTATCTTTGAAGGCAGACATCCCTACGGTTTCAATGCTCTCATCGATTATTTTTTTATCTTGCACATTCAGTTTTCCCCAGAATCCTGTATAGGGACTCCTCCCCATGGATACAGCATCATAGACAGACAGATGTTTGATGTGGTTGTTATCTGTAAGTACCACACTTACCATTTTCGACAGTTCCTGTGCAGAATACTCCTTTAGGCATTTATTTTCCACCATTACCTCTCCGCTGAGTGGTGGTTGAAAACCCGCCAACGTACGTAGTAGGGTTGATTTTCCTGCTCCGTTAGGTCCAATTAGACAAGTCATCTCTCCTCGTTTCATCTCTGCCGAGAGGTTGGTACCGACGGCCTTTCCCTCATGCTCATAGCCAATGCTCACACTACGAAGCGAATACATTTTTCTATTTATAGTTTACATGTTCAACACTCTTGCCAATACGAAGAAATAGTCTGACAGCCTATTTATGTATGCCACAGTAGGGTGATCCCCGTCAAGTGCCACAATTCTGCGTTCAGCCCTCCTACACACGGTTCTGCAGATGTGTGCCACACAAGTTGCTTCTATCCCAGCAGGCATGATGAAATATTTCAGTGGGGGCAACAAAGCCGACAATCGGTCTATCTCTTTTTCCAAAGACTTTACTTCTTCTCTCTCTCGTCTCTCGTCTCTCGTCTCTCGTCTCTCGTCTGCCAGTTCTCCTCCTACACGAAACAAATTCTTTTGTACTATGGCGAGAAACGCTTCTCCTGTTTTTTGGTATAGTAATCCCACGAGACTATTCAGTTCGTCAATAGTGCCATAAGCCTCCACTCGCAGGTCACATTTCATTACTCGCTCTCCACCTATGAGAGAGGTGGTTCCGTCGTCTCCTTTTTTAGTATAAATCATATTTTATAAATCATCTTATAGCGTTTTGGGTCGTACACTGCCAACCCTTCATCTTTCATATCAAACAAAGCTGTGGCTTCAGTATCGTTCATCAACTCCTTCCACACTTTTTTATTTCTTCCGTTTATCTCACTAATGAGTGTCCATCTCGTATCGCCCAAATATGTAGTCATTTGTTCTTTCCAGTCACTCCTTTCGCGGTGTGCAAGTATGGTTGTCACCAGGGTGAAAGCCCAGGGCGACTGAATGCCAAATCCTTTTCTATGCCACCAACGTGCTATGCTCATCTTTTCTTTTCTCTTAATACGACACACTGCATTTCAATCCTGCCCTCTTCACTTTCTTTGCTATGGCGTCAAGTTGTTGTTTTGTGGCTTTCTTGAGAGTTTCTATTGGTGTGGCTCTGTCTATCGTGTAAATCATCACCTCGGAAGGAGCAATCATTTTCACTTTTTCTATCCAAGGTTCCACATACTCGTCTCCTACATTGCTCACGTCTTTACCCTCATACTCTCCTTGCATAAACATTGTTTGAATGATACAATGTCCGTTGAACGCCTTCATCCGTAATGCCAATATGTCGGCGTCGTAAAAGTTACCTATCGGACGGTCAACCAGGTTTATGTAGTCTGCATTTACGGTATCCAGTTTCAATATGTTGTTATCCACTTTCATAAGTGCATCAAACACTTTTGGGTTGATGATTTGTGTGGAGTTGCTCAGCACACTCACTTTTGCTCTTTTGCAATACTTATTACGCAGAGCAATGACATCATCCACTACCTCTGGGAAAGCAGGATTGAGAGTAGGTTCGCCGTTACCAGCAAACGTAAGTACGTCGGGTAGGTGTTTTTCCCGTTTCATTTCTTTTAGCTTTGCTTCCAATGCCACAGTCACCTCTTCTCGTGAAGGAAAACGGCTGTGAGGTACGTTGTCCTTGTTGAGTCCACACTCACAATAGATGCAGTCGAAGGTGCAACACTTACCGTCCTTCACCAATAGGTTTATTCCGAGCGACGTCCCCAGACGTCGGCTCTCTACCGGACCAAATATAGGAGAATCGTATAGTATCATTTTCTTCCAAAGTCTGCAGGAATCTCTCCCCATTCCTCTGTGTTCCACTTTTCTATCTTACACTTCGACTGGTCAAGGTGTTCTCTCAACCATCGTTCAGCCCTTCCAATTATATCGTACAAAATCTTTGTCTTGTCATTATGTTCGAGTGTAGTCTTGCAGTGTCGTTTCCTCACCCATGTCAATGCGGTGTTGCTGTCCGAATAAATCGTCATAGTCTTTCCTTCTTTTTCCAACAGAGCAAGTGCGTGCACTATGGCAAGAAACTCACCAATGTTGTTTGTTCCCCACGTAGGACCGAAGTGGAAGGCCTGTTTTCCCGAAGGGATGTACACCCCTCGGTACTCCATCATACCTGGGTTACCACTACATGCAGCATCTACACAAATTGTCTCCATATCACATTCGTTCAGGCATCTCAATACCCAATAAGTCCATACCACGTTTTATAGTGTCACGAGTTGCTCTTGCCAAGATGAGACGTAGTGCCTTCTGCTTAGGCGTGTCAGCACCGAGAATGCTGTAGTCGTGGTAGAACTGATTAAACTCTTTCGTCAGTTCGTAACAGTAGTTTGCTATGATGGAAGGGTTATAATCACGTGCAGCCTGTTGTAGGGCTCCGTCGTAAGCGAGCAACTTCTGTATTAAACTAATTTCTTTCTTTTCCAGCGCTATTGAATCAAGTGGAATCTCTGTATCTATTGTTTCTGCCTTCGCCTTGCGCAAGATACTTTGAATTCGTGCGTAGGTGTACTGTATGAATGGTCCTGTGTTGCCATTAAAGTCGATACTCTCCTCAGGGTTAAACAACATGTTTTTTCTTGCGTCAACCTTCAGAATGAAATACTTCAGCGCACCCAATCCCACTTTCCGTGCTATCTCCCATGCTTCTTCGTCAGGAATGTCGGAGTTCTTATTCAGTTCTTTCGACACGTTATAAGCATTCTTTACCATCTCATCCAACAAATCATCTGCATCCACCACGGTACCCTCTCTACTCTTCATCTTACCATTAGGCAGTTCCACCATCCCGTAAGAGAAATGCACTAAATCCTTACCCCACTTAAATCTCAACTTATCAAGTAATATGCTCAACACCTGAAAATGATAATTTTGTTCGTTTCCAACTACATAAATCATCCTGTCAATAGGGAAGTCTTGAAACCTCAACTTAGCCGTACCAATGTCTTGAGTCATATAAACCGATGTTCCATCGCTTCTGATGAGTAACTTCTCGTCTAATCCCTCACCACGCAGGTCAGCCCATACAGATCCGTCTTCTCTACGATAGAACAGACCTCTCTTCAATCCCTCTTCCACCTCTGCCTTACCAACTAAGTAAGTATCTGACTCGTAGTAAATCTTATCAAACGAAACCCCCAATCGTTTATATGTTTCTTCAAATCCAGCATACACCCATCCGTTCATACGTCTCCATAGATCTCTCACTTCAGGGTCGTTCTGTTCCCATTTCACGAGCATCTCACGAGCCTCTTTCATAAGAGGAGTCTCTTCGTTCTCTGGGTCTTTAAGGAGAGCCTGCTGTTCCTTGTTTTTCTTGTCAAACAACACATAATAATCGCCAATCAGATGGTCACCCTTCTTTCCTGACGACTCAGGAGTCTCACCCTCTCCCCATTTCATCCAAGCCAACATAGACTTACAGATATGAATACCTCTGTCATTCACTATATTGGTTTTCACTACTTTGTCTCCACTCGCAGCAATGATGCGCGACAATGATTCTCCCAAGAGATTATTTCTCACATGTCCCAAGTGTAGTGGTTTGTTTGTGTTAGGCGAAGAAAACTCAATCATGGTGAGTTTTCCATTTTGAGTTCCTTGACACTCCTCGTGTGGAAGATTTTTCAGTTTTTCTATCCAGCACTCGTCAGCAATTACCAAGTTTAGGAATCCTTTAACTACGTTATAATCCTTTACTACAGAAGGGATAGTTTTTTTCAGATAATCACCTATTGTCTCAGCAGTTTTCTCTGGCGACGACTTTGAGAGTCTCAGCAGTGGAAACACCACCACCGTCAGTTGTCCCTCAAACTCACTCCTTGTATTTTGCACTTGTATGACTTTCTCATCCACTTCAGCGCCATACAGTTCCTTCACTCCACCAACAACAGCATTTATGATTCTCTGTTCCATAATTCATTTATTTTACTTTCAAACTACAAAGTTACGATTAAGCGAGCGAAATACAAAATAAAAAAGGAAAAAGTTTTTCCGTTTTTATTTTTATTTCCGAGCGAGAGTAACTTGCGCGTAACGTAGTGGAGCGAAAGTTACGATTAAGCGGAAGTCAATAGTCATATTCAATAAGTACTCATTAAGGACTGAACATATGCTTAACGACGTCTAAGAGGTAATAAAAGAGTCACTTCACTTTTAACATTGTTTTTGGACAAACACCTACGGTAAATTTCTTGATTGGAATACCTTGTGGATTGTAGCACACTACATAGCCTGGTGAGTTGTAGTCTCCGTACCCGTACTCAGAGAGTTTCAGAGAAGTGATATATACGTTGTTTGTCTCTTGGTCTGCATAGATGGATGAAGGATAAGCAATGTCGTTGCCGAGGGTAAAGATACTAGAGGTGCGGGTGGTAAGGTCCATAACTCGGTATTCTGTATGCTGAGACCAGTCGGCAGCATACGTGGTGGAGATGTAATAGAGGTTGTCGCCAGCTATGGTGAAGGCTGTGGCTTCAATGTGTAATGGTTCCACTTGGTCAGAGACGGTTATTCGTTGTATGGAACTATTTGTGTCGGCATAGTTGCCTTGACTGAGTAGATATATGTCGTCTCCATAGGTCTCTATCTGTGTAGGGTTGCAGGTGACATTGATATCTGATATTTTCTGAAGGTTGTCATCCAATTTGATGATATTGGTGTGATAAGAGTAGTCGTAATTGGCTCCTGGGGTGAAGGCATTGCACACATAGATATAGCCTGCACGGTTGGTTATGTCTTCCAAACAACTGCCTACTATATCTGATTGTTTTTTGTCAAGTGTATATGCGTCTATGCTATAGACTCTGCCTTCGTAGGTACTGACAAACACGACGTCGTTCATTGTGGTGAGGTGACGTGGTTGGGGTATGGTTATCTGACAGATGATGCGTAGTGAGTCGTCGGTCACCCATACGAGGTTCTCGTCTGTAACTGCAATGAAGAATCGCCCCGCAGCAGACACTATATCATTAGGGGTGTTTCCGATGCTCTTACCATTCACTGTGGTGAAGACGTTGTTATTCATAACACTGTCAGTGAGACTTAAAAAACTTACACTGCCGTCTATCTGTGAATAATAATTGCCTTCGTTGAGAATGATAAGTCCGTTCTGAAGTCCAACGGCTTGTGATGTGGATGATGTCTGCTCTTTTTCGCATGATAGCAGGAGGATAGTAAAGACTACAAATACTGCATTAAAAATAAAATTTCTCATAATTTTTTGTTTTCTAATTCCAAAATCACTCCTATGCGAAAACTTCTTCCTGGCATAGGGTAATGTGCTACTATATCGTATTGTTTATTGAATATATTAAGTACAGAACCTTGCAGACGGAGGGTACCTTTTTTTATTTGTAATTCTCTTGAGAGGGTGATGTTCCATTCGGTGTAGCCGTCGAGGTGTGTACCCTCACTATGTTCATTAGTAGTGTATCTGTCGCTCATACCACTTCCTGTAAGACTGAGGTTTGCCCAAGGGTTGCTCCATGTGGTGGTTATGCTTCCACTATGAACGGGTGTGTAGGCTATTTGGTAATCGTAATACTGACTTTCTCTGTTTGTTGTATTGTTGATGTGTTGTAAAGAATAATTAAGGAGGAGAGCGACGGTGTGTTGTGTGTTGAGATGATAAGAGAGCGTAGCCATAAGATCTAATCCGTAACCATCTGTCCTGGCAAGGTTCACACTTCTCCACACAAACATATTTACAGGCACACTTACTATTTTGTCGCGTACGTTGTTGTAATAGGCATCTATTGAGGTGTTCAGATTGAAGCGGTTCGTGGAGAAGTCATCTGTCAGTCCTATATTGAACTGATTGGTAGTTTCGGGGCTGAGACTTTGGTTACCGAGGTGGAAGAAGTATTGTTCGTTGAATGAGGGTGCACGAAATATATTCTTATATGATGCTCGTATATGTAGGTTTTTGTTCGTTAGTGGTTTGTAAGACATACTTATGCTGGGACTTATCTCATCGTTCGTGGTCTGTGGTTCGTGGTAATTGGACCACAGTACTCTCCCCAAGAATTTCAACGAACCTACGAACCATTTAGCACTCAGAGCCTGAAGTAGGGTGTGTCTCACGATGGAGTGACAGCTGTTAATAGTACCGTTCATGCTGTTCATCACGTAGTCACCACTATAACTGACGTTCACGTTTGGGTTGGGTTTATAGAGCAGAGCGATGCTTCCGTAGCCCTCTCGTTGGATGTAGTCAGAACTGGTGATGCCACCACTTGGTTTTCCGTTGTGGTAAGTAGTTTGTGCCCAATTCCATTTTGCATTTATCATCAAGCAGAACTGAGGAAGTCCTGTCCATTTATAGTGCAACTGTCCAAACACGTTTTTCTCGTGCAGTGTTTCATCATTGTCGTGAGTATAGTAATGAACGATACCCGGCAGTTCACGGTCGTTATCATAATGATATAACTTAGCCGACAATCTATGAGAGTTTGTTTGCCATAAGTAATTAAGTTCGCCATGCAACTGTGACATCCTGCTGTTTGTGCGTTGTTCTGTGATTTGTGTAGTGCCGTTTTTGAGACTGAAAGGGTAATTATTTTTTGCAGACACATAATCCAAAAGTGCCGACAGAGAAGATGCGTTTGTCAACCGACATTCATAATTAACAAAAGGATTTATAAACCCCCAACTGCCAGTGGTGGTTCGTATGGTAGTTTTTGGTTCCTCCCCCAAAGACGATTCTAGTTCCAAGACCGAACTAGCAGAAATACTGCGTGCTGTAGTGAAAACATCGTCTGCATCGCCCAGGCGAAGACGTACGGCACTTAAATCGTTGAGAGAATAACGTTGAAGGTCAATCTGTCCAGTCTGACAGTCGCTCAACATCACTCCGTCGTAACTCACTCCCGTATGTTGACTGCCCAATCCTCTTACGCTCACCGTCTTCATACCTCCTGCTCCACCGTAATCACGCAGCACCACGCTCGGCAGACGATGTAAGACGTCCACCACGTCGGTGATGCCATGTTGCATCATCTCCTTTGAATTAAAACCATAATAAGGTGCACTGCTTACGATGTTTTCTTTTGGTTTAGATGCTTCTATGGTGACAGTTTTTATTGTGTCACTTATAGTTTGTGCGTGTGCACTTACAAAGGCAGACAGTAATAGACTTGCTACTATTTTTCTTTTCATCGTTGTTTGTTATCAAGTCCTTTCCTCGAGGACGGGTGAATAACATGTGTGGGTCTTGCAGGTCTTCTGACTTATCACCTCCTTGTGCAAACACCTTCCCATTTAAACATTAGAGGTTCAAACAGTGGTTTCGTTTGCCCGTAAAATGTGACTTACAGCAGCGGGACTGTTCAGGTCTTTCACCTGATTCCCTTTTAAGCTTTCGCACAAAACCGAGTACAAAATTATAAGTTTTTTTTGAAAAATACAAATAAAATAAGTTTTTTTTGAAAAATACAAATAAAATAAGTTTTTCCTTTACTTTCACCTATTATCGACTATAAACTTTCTTGTAGTCACAAAAAAGGTATGACGATAATAAGATAGCGTAGGGTTTTGCCTAAGAAGATAGTTATCCAGGTGCAGAGTTGATTAGCGCGCAGTATTCCGAGCGATATAGCAATGGCAGAACCTAAGATAGGTATGAAGGTGAAGAAACCCATCCACGCCCCATAGTGTTCCACATAGTTTTGTGCTTTATCCATTCGTTCTTCCTTTATTTTGAAAAGTCGAGCAATCATCTCTTTCGACCCTAAACGTCCTATATAATAATTGAACATTGAGCCAAGTACGTTTCCAATCGTTGCGCTCACCATAATCAATTTGGCGTCCATATCGGTGGTGGTGAGTAAAGTCAACATGACGGCTTCACTACTGAATGGGAAAAACGAACCTGCAATAAAGGCAGCAATACCCATACCCCAATACCCATATTCTAAAAAAAACTCTGTCACCGTCGTCTGATAAAAATACGTATCATTACGTAAAGAAAAGTAGTGATGATTGGAATCCAATAGATGAGTCGCGTTGGAAATACTACCGAGAGGAATAATGCTCCTATGGTCAAAAGAATGAGGACTTGTAGGAAGTCTCTGACTTTTGCTTTGAAATGATGAAGATGATTGTTGTAATAGACCATGCAAGAGATAAGTACCAAGCATGTCGCTGTCTGCAACACCTGTGGCAGAGCGTATTTATAACCGTCATACATGAAGAAGTCGTATGGTTCTCCTGAATTCAGTATCTCTTTGTTGTAAAGAAACCTAAAGGAAAACACCCATATCCAGGGTAATAACGCACCGAGGATGGTGGCAAGAAATATCTTTATGTCAAACACATTGAGAATTACTTGTGCTATCCACAGCAGCGGCATCATGAAGATGCACCCAGGATAGAACAATGATGCCACCCCTAAGAGCAGATATATAAAAAAACTATCAGCCACACGTCTATTACTTTTGCGTGATATGACGTAAAGCGACCAGACCATGTAATATGTCAATGCGAAGGTAAGAAGGATTTTACTTAAGGTAATCATCAAAATAGCGCATTATATGGTCTTCCAAGTGTATTCTGTCTTTTCCTCCCATATTGTGTCCGTCGCCAGGATAGATGAAGAGGTCGGGGTGTGTACCTTTGTCAATACATGCACGGATGAATGATAGAGAGTGTTGTGGTACACATGTAGGGTCGTTGCCTCCGTAGATAATGAGCAGTCGTCCCTTCAAGTCGCCCGCTTTATTTAGCAGTGATGTCTTCTCATACCCTTCGGGATTGGTCTGTGGCGTGTCCATATACCTCTCTCCGTACATCACTTCATAGTATTTCCAGTCAATAACAGGTCCTCCTGCTACACCCACCTTGAACACGTCGGGATAGGTGGTCATGAGGCTCGTTGTCATAAATCCTCCGAAACTCCATCCGTGTACGCCTAAGCGTTCTGCATCAACAAACGGGAGTGACTTCAAGTAATCTACTCCTACGAGTTGGTCTTTCATTTCTTCCACGCCTAACTGACGGAATGTGGCTTGTTCGAAGTCGCGTCCACGATGTTCGCTACCACGGTTATCCAAGCAGAACATGACGTACCCTCTATTTGCCATTTTTATCTCCAGTTCACGTGCACCATAGAGACGTGACAGACTCACGTTATGGAAGTGTGGTCCTCCATACACATACACCACAGCTGGGTATTTCTTTGTAGGGTCAAAGTCTTTAGGTAAAATCAGTCGGTAATACAAATCGGTCTTTCCGTCTGCAGCCTTCAGTGTCCCCGTTTCAACTTTGATATCTAACTTCCCTCCTCTCACTTCTCTCACTCCTCTCTCTTCTTTCCCTTCTTTCACTTCTCCTGTTACAACATTGATTTCGTCTTTTTCAAACCATACCGATGGTGATGTCCATGTGTCAAAAATAGTGTTTCCGTCCTCACTCAATGTAGGATGATGCCAACCATCTTTATTTCCCAACAGTTTCCGCTTTCCTTTTTCGTTTGTCTGATAGATATTACAACCTATGGTGTGTGTTTCGTTGCTGGTGTAGAGTATTTGTTTGGTTTCGGTGTTGAATCCTATTACGTCAAACACTTCCCACTCTCCTTTAGTCAGTTGTCGCAAGCACTTGCCTGACTGATCGTAGAGGTAGATATGGTTCCACCCATCACGTCGTGATTGGAGAATGAATTTAGTCTCGTCCCAAGGCAGGAATTGGATTGGGTGCATTGGTTCCACATATTTCTCCTGTCGCTCTTCCACGAGCACTGCTTCTTGTTCTCCAGTAGTCACGTTGTAACGGTCAAGGTGTGCGTGATTTTGTTCTCTATTGACTTCTATGAGATAGATATTTTTCTCGTCGGGACTCCACGCTATATTTGTGAAGTATCTATCTGTAGGGTCTCCCGTATTGAGGTATGTGATTTTCTCTGTCAGAGTGTTGTAGATTCCTATTTTCACCTGATGACTCTTTTCTCCAGCCATTGGGTATTTATCTGGAATCATTTGTGCAATACGTGTCTGTTGTGGTGACACATCCACTTGTGGATAGGTAGTCACCATGGATTGGTCCATTCTGTAGAAAGCCAATAACTTACCAGTTGGACTCCAGAATGTACCTTTGTCAATACCGAATTCATCACGATGCACACTCTCTCCATAGGTGATGTCCAAACTCCCGTCACTACTCACTGCTTTTGTCGTTGTCGCCGTTCTCACGTATAGATTATGGTCTTTCACTATTGCTTCATTGCCATTACTGGCTTTGTCTTGTGCAAGGAGAGAGCTTGTCCCCATGCTGCTTAAGTACAACAGACAGCAACAC